>ERZ1034401.29-NODE-29-length-66104-cov-3.831428_pt1 | contig 66104 bp, 64 predicted proteins | sample MGYA00520601_ERZ1034401 | MGnify/ENA primary metagenome ERZ1034401 (study PRJEB33736, sample SAMEA104288476) | Azolla filiculoides | biome: Urban; feature: water surface; material: ditch water | place: Netherlands | collected 2014 ... | reverse complement strand
AAAGTCACCGTTTCACTCGCACTTGCCACTTTGCCGGTTGGCCTCGCGCTTGGCTTCATGATTGCCCTCGCCATGCAATCGCAGGAAAAGAGTTTGAGGACGGCAACAGGCGTCTACACCACGATCTTTCGAGGCCTACCCGAACTGTTGACCCTGTTCATCGTTTACTACGGTTTCCAGATTTTTCTGCAAGGCGTCCTGACTTGGTTGGGTAGCGAGAGTAAGGTCGAGATCAATGCATTCGTCGCTGGCATGCTCGCCCTTTCCGTGGTTTTCTCTTCCTATGCCTCGGAAGTACTGCTCTCCGCCTTCAGGGCCATACCAAACGGCCAGTACGAAGCCGGTAGCGCACTTGGCCTGTCGAGGCGCAAGACAATGTGGCTGATCATCCTGCCACAACTCATTCGCATTGCACTCCCCGGTCTCAGCAATCTCTGGCTCGTGCTTCTCAAGGACACCGCACTCGTCTCAGTCATCGGCCTCGCCGATATCTTACGGCAAACTGGGATTGCCGCACGGGTCACCAAAGAGGCTTTCCTGTTCTACGGCCTTGCTTGCCTCATCTATCTCGGCCTTGCCAGCCTCTCGTCTATTGGCCTTAGCGCTATCGCCCGTTGGGCCAACCGCTCGGGGGTCAGCCGATGACCCATGTGCTTGAAATGATTCCCGCCCGCCCAGCACCACCGAACAAGGCGTCACGCCTGAACGGCGCTCGAATTTTGGGCTACGCGCTGCTATGCTTATGGGCAATTCTGGGAGCCGCATTGCTCTGGTCGGTGATATCCAATTGGGACATCGACAAGGTATCCCGATACGGCCCGCGCTACATCAACGGACTATTGACGACAATTGCCTTGACGGTGACGTCAATTGCCCTCGGCGCTATCCTCTCTCTGCCAGTGACCTTCGCGCGTATGTCGAAGAATCGGGTGCTCAATACGATTTCCTACGCCTATGTCTATCTCTTCCGCAGCACGCCCATGTTGCTGCAGATCTTCCTCGTCTACTACGGCCTCGGGTCGTTTAGGCCGCAGATAGAGGCAATGGGGCTCTGGTGGTTCTTCCGAGAAGCCTGGTATTGCGCGGCCTTTGCGATGACGCTCAACACAGCCGCCTATCAGGCGGAAATCCTGCGCGGGGCAATCCAGAGCGTACCGCGTGGCCAGACGGAAGGCGCTAAGTCACTCGGCCTGCCCACACCCATCACCTTCTGGAAGATCATCCTGCCGCAGGCGCTGATCGTGGCGCTGCGCCCTTACGGCAACGAGATCATCTTCATGATCAAGGGCTCGGCAGTAGTCGCGGTCGTCACCGTGCTCGACCTGATGGGCCAGACCCGCTACGCCTTTTCGCGCACCTTCGACTACCAGACCTATCTCTGGGCTGCGATCTTCTACCTGACGATCGTCGAGGCCTTGCGTCATACCTGGGCCTGGCTGGAAGCCCGCCTGACGCGCCACCTCAAGCGCTAGAAAGACGGCTCTTGGCAGCACTCTCGTTAGAGGGCTGCCAAGACACTGACTTCATAGACTTTTTCGACCCAACTCGCTTGAAGTTAATGCACGATTAACCATCTGATGTTTCCATTGTCGACAGGGCCCGCGTTGGTCGCGGCCCCGGTCGGTTGCGGCAGCGCTTTACCGTCCGCACCGATCCCCAGACCGGGATACGGAGCGAACGGACATGAACACTGAGATGGAACTGATGCTGAAGGGCTATGGTCTCACCACGGCCCAGATTCTCTACCGCCTGCCCGACCATCCATTGCTGCTGCAGACCTATGTCTGGCAGCACTACGATCTGGCGCCGGACTTTCCCGAAATGAAGGGCTTCCTTCGCTTCTGGCAGGACAAGATTGAGGGGCCGCTCCATTCGGTCCAGTATGTTCACCAGAAAATGATCAGCGCCAGCGAATGGCGCGCGTTGAAAGGTGAATTCATCCTGCATTGAGGTCGCGCGATCAGACACACGCGTCAGACATGCACATCCCCATGCGCCAGTTCGCCATCCTCCGGATCGCGGTACAAAACGGCAATGAGAAGTGCCAGGTAAAATAGCGCGACAGCGGCGAGAATGATCAGGCCGTGAATGGGACCCAGATGCGCATTCGCAACCACCTGCCCGAAACTTGTCACGAACTCGACGGGCAATTCGTCCGGCTGCAATTTCGGGCTTGAGATCTTCAACGTCCAGGCCAGCAGCAATATCACGTACATCCAGCCATAGTTGCGTCGGATGCGGCGAAACAGGGCCTCGTGATATTCGATCAGAAACACCGGCTTGCGCAGACTGTCGGCAATGACTTCGGCCCAATTGGTATTCAGCTCCGGCCGCGGACACAGCGCCTGGGCAAAATAATGCCGCTCGAGTTGTCGAACCCGCGCGCGGTAGACATCGAAAAATCGATACCGTCGCGCTTCGATCATCAGAAACACCGAAATCAGCAGCATCGCAAACAGGATGACGCCGTGATGTGATGTCGGTGTCGAAAGCGACACGGACAGCAGGCCTGCAACCACCGTCATCGACCAGTTGGATGTCCGGTCGATACGATCACGCCAACTGGTCATGCGAGCGATTTCCCCACGATAGTAGTGGATGATCATATTGGCCTTTTCCGCGGAATTCGATGGCAGGGTCGGCGCGCTTGCGGAAGCCGGCGTGGCCAATTGCGGCTCGACGGCGATTTGCTTTGCTTCCAGTTCGACAACCATGACGTCCCCCCCACAATACCTCCATTGTCGTAGCGCACCACTCCGGCGAAGATGCGGCAGAGACAACAGATCCGCCTCAACATTGCCATTCCGGCGCTGAGCCGCTAGAGCACAGCCAAAGGCCGGAACGCGGCCAGGACCACAAGGAGCCGCAATGGCCAAGATCGACGAAGAAGCATTGGCTGAGGCCTATAACCGCGCTCTGGCGCTTGAAAAATCCGGCGACATCGACGCCGCCGTGAAGGCTTATGCCGAAGTGCTGGACATTGATCCCGAGGATCATGGTGGTGCGTCCGTCCGCATCGCCGCACTCGGGCGTGGCGATGCGCCGCCCAAGGCGCCTGACGCCTATGTCGAAACCCTATTCGATCAGCATGCCGAAGCCTTCGAGGACATCCTTGTCGAGCAGCTCGGTTATGCCGTGCCGGCGCTGGTGCGCCAGCGCCTGCAGACGCTCGGCCTTGGCCCCTTCAAGCGCCTGCTGGATCTCGGGTGTGGCACCGGCCTGACCGGCGGCACCCTGCGCGACATGGTCGACGACATCACCGGCATCGACATTTCGGAAAACATGGTCGAGCTCGCCCATGAAAAGGATCTCTACGAGACCCTGTATGTCGCTGAAATCGAGGACTTCCTTGAGGACAATGACGAGGAGGCCTTCGACCTGATCACTGCGACCGACGTTCTGCCCTATCTCGGCGCACTTGAGCCGCTGTTCTTCGGCGCGGCCGAAAACATGGTCGATGGTGGCTTGCTCATCTTCTCGTCCGAGACACGCCCGGCCGAGCTCTTGGCTGGACGTCCCTACATGGTCGGTCCGCACCAGCGTTTCGTCCATGCCGAGGCCTATGTCCGCGAACGCCTGGCCGCCACCGGTTTCGAAATCGTCGAAATCACCGACATCAACGTGCGCATGCAGGACGGCGAACCCTCTCCCGGACACCTGGTGATCGCGAAAAAGAAATAAACGCAATCAAGGATTGCCATATACAACCACAGAGCGTCATCGATTGGTGGCGCCCTTTCCGGTTCTTGCTAGGCTTTCCCGCAAATGGGGGATTGCAGATGCAAACATTGGCTGTGATTTGGGCATCACTGAAAGAGTTCCTGACCACTGAATCGATCTTGGTCGCCATTGCGATGGCCGCAACCACAGTCATCGGTCTGATCTTCGGTCGATACGAGATCAGATTGCGCCGCCTACGAATGATCCGCGACTACATTGCCGCCTTTCCGACTACGGCTGGCGGCGATGGCGCACAGGGCATAAATCCATCATTCGAGTTTGTCCGGACGAAATACTCGGCTGACGTAGAGCCATACGCGCCGCCGCCGGAAGCATCTAGAACGCCGTCGAATGGAGAACCCGGGGCAAAGGAAAACGCTGACGAACTGGTTTCCCAGATCACTGCTACCATCGAGCAGACCCATCGTTTTGGGCGGCAGCACGATCGCCAGTTGCTCTTGTCATCGCTGCCCTACGCACTTGTCGTGATGACCGGGTTCTACATTTCACTCATCCCTTTATGCAGCATGATAAATGCGACCTGTACGCAGGATCTTGTGCTCAGCCTGTTTATCACCGGCGGATTACCGGGATCTGGCAGTGCAGAAGCAAACCAGACGGTCCGGATTGCAGCAGAAAACACGGCGACGGTTGCGGCCTTCGCCTTCATCGGCGCCTATGTCGCTTCGCTCCGCTATCTGGTCAAGGCTCTCGCCGTCTTCGACCTGTCTGCTTACACATTCATCCGCCAGGCCGCGATGATCGTTGTCTCTGTCCTCGTCACGATCATCCTTTACCGAGCCTTGCCCAATCCACTTCTTGCAATTGCGGATTTCGCAAAACCTCCATCGAATAACACGCCGATCACGATTAATCCGGGCGTCCCTTTGATCTGGATCCTGCTGGCATTGTGTTTCGGCCTCTTGCCGGAAAGCGCAATACAATTTGCGTTGCTCAAATCGACCAGCGTGATCAACTGGATCAAGCAGACCGACGACCGTTTCAAGGAATGGACAAGGGTCATACCGCTCGATGCCATTGATGGCATAGACTATTTCACCCGGTTCCGATTGGAGGAATGCGGCATCTCCGAAGTCCAGTCACTCGCCACTTACAATCCGATCATGCTTCACATCGAAACACCTTATGGGATTTACCAGGCAATCGATTGGATAGCACAGGCTCAACTTTGCGGTGTTGTAGGACTGGACCGCTTCCTTCTGCTACGCCAGTTCAACGTCCGGACCATTTTTGATCTGGAACGCGCCTTGAAGCAGGATCGAAAACTAGCGACCGAGGAACAGCAAGCAATCGACAAGTTCGACCGGATTTATGCTGCTGTTCTCTTCGCGCCCAACAACCTGTTGCACGGCATTCAGATCACGAGCAATGCAAAATTCCTGATCCCTGGTGACGAAGCAGGACAGGTGCGGGAAGTGGATGCAGGAGAGTTCAGCCGTTGGGCGTTGTCATCGATTACGGGCACAGCGAAAGACGCCTCCCGCGCCATCGAACACCTGATGGACTGGATCGGTGATGATCTGCACGTTCGTCGCCTGCGGCGTCTATGGAACGAAATTTCCGGACGCCTCGGTCCCTTGTCTCTCACCTTGTTGAGCGATGACGATATCCGCAAAAATGCGGGCGCACCCGTCAAACAGTAAACTCCACCGATCGCCTTCCCCTCTCCATAACCTTGCGCTATGCCTTGTGCCGACATTTTCGCAGGCATTGAGTATCGGGAGCATGAGCATGGCAAAGGTCGCATTCATCGGTTTGGGCGTCATGGGATATCCGATGGCGGGGCATCTGAAAGCCAAGGGCGGCCATGATGTGACCGTCTACAACCGCACAACCGCCAAGGCAGAAGCCTGGGTGAAGCAGCACGGCGGCCGCCACGCGCTCACCCCGGCCGAAGCAGCCAAAGATGCGGATTTCGTGTTTACCTGTGTCGGCAATGACGACGATCTGCGCTCCGTCACCATCGGCGAAAACGGCGTTTTGTCCGGCATGAAACCCGGTGCAATCCTGGTCGACAACACCACGGCTTCCGCCGAAGTCGCACGTGAACTCGCCGCTGCAGCCGAGGTCAAGGGCTGCGGCTTCATCGACGCCCCTGTGTCCGGTGGTCAGGCAGGCGCCGAAAACGGCATGCTGACTGTGATGTGCGGCGGCGATGACAAGACATTCGAGCAGGCACGGCCGGTGATCGACGCCTTTGCCCGAATGGTCGGCCTGATGGGGCCAGCCGGTGCCGGCCAGTTGACCAAGATGGTCAACCAGATCTGCATTGCCGGCCTAGTCCAGGGTCTCGCAGAAGGGATTCATTTTGGCAAGAAAGCTGGCTTGGACATTGAAAAGGTTATCGAAGTCATCTCCAAAGGCGCCGCTGGCTCGTGGCAGATGGAAAACCGCCACAAGACCATGGCCGTCGGCAAATACGACTTCGGCTTTGCCGTCGACTGGATGCGCAAGGATCTCGATATCGTGCTGACGGAAGCCCGGAGCAACGGTGCAACCCTGCCCGTCACAGCACTGGTCGATCAGTTCTATGGCGAGGTGCAGAAACTCGGCGGCAAGCGCTGGGATACGTCGTCCCTGCTGGCGCGGCTGGAGAAATGACACCCGGGCCGCAGTCCACGACCAAAGATCTCATTGGGCATCTGAAAAGCCTGCGCGACGATCAGCAAGTCAGGACTATGGCCCGCTTCGCCATAGCCACGGAAACCGCACTCGGCATCTCAAACCCGGCCTTGCAGCAACTCGCCCGTCAGATCGGGCGGAACCATGCACGGGCACTGGAACTCTGGCACAGCGGTATGCGCGATGCGCGCATGCTGGCGATCTACACGGCAGACCCGAGCCAAATGACCAGATCCGATGTCGAATTCTGGGTCGCGGACTTCAATTCCTGGGAAATCGTCGATGCCGCCGCTGATCTGCTGACCGAGCTTTCCGGTTGGCAAGAACTTGTCGCGCATTTTGCACAGGACGATCGCGAGTTTGTCCGGCGAACCGCCTTTGCAATGATCGCCGGCGCTTGCGTCCACAACAAATCCGAGCCGGATGCCACCTTCCTCGGCTTCCTGCCGGTGATCGAGCGACACGCCAATGATCCGCGCAACTTCGTGCGAAAATCAGTGAACTGGGCATTGCGCAATATCGGCAAGCGCAATCAAGCCTGCCACGACCCTGCGCTCGCCTGCGCGGAACGACTGGCAGAAAGCGGCGACAAGACCGCGCGCTGGATTGGCAGGGACGCAGTCAAGGAGCTGACGAGCGAAAAGATTCTCGCCCGTCTTCGAAAAAGCTCGACAGTTTAGTCCTCGTTCGACTTGTTGTTGTCGAGCATCATGTAGTCGAGCGGCAGTTCGGTCGTGTACTTGATCTGCTCCATGGCAAAGGCAGAAGACACGTCGCGGATCTCGATTCTGGCAATCATGCGCTTATAGAAAGCGTCATACGCCGCAATATCGGGAACGACCACGCGCAACAGATAGTCGACATCGCCGCTCATGCGATAGAATTCGACCACTTCCGGAAACTCGGACACCACTTCCGAAAACCGCTTCAGCCATTCGATCGAATGACTCGACGTGCGGATCGAGACGAAAACCGTCACCTTGGTGTTGACCTTGGCCGGATCCAGCAGGGCCACGCGACGGCGGATCACGCCGTCTTCCTCCATCTTCTGGATGCGCCGCCAGCAGGGCGTCGTCGACAGTCCGACCTTCTTGGCGAGATCGGCGACAGCCAGGGTGGAATCTTCCTGGAGAATGCGAAGAATTTTGCGGTCGAGACGATCCATGACAGGCCCTGAAAAACTGATTTTCTCAGATATACCGGGATTCGATCAAATTAAGGAAAATTATTTCGATCTATCAACAGCGAAACCTCTCGCCGCAGCGCCGGCAGCACCTCCGCCTCGAACCACGGATGTTTCTTCAGCCAGCCGGTATTGCGCCAGCTGGGATGAGGCAAGGGCAGCACCCGTGGTCCAGGCACATTGCTGTAGAGAAAATCGCGCCAGTGCTCGACCGTCTCCGTCATGGTCTTTCGACGCCGGCTGCCGAGATGCCAGGTCTGGGCATATTGCCCGATCGCCAGGACGAGTTCGATCTGCGGCATCGCATCCATCGTCGCCTGGCGCCACTGCGGTGCACATTCGCGCCGGGGCGGCAGATCATGGCCCTGCGCATTATACCCGGGAAAGCAGAACCCCATCGGCACGATGGCAAACAGCGACCGGTCGTAGAAGGTCTCCCGATCGACGTCGAGCCATAGCCGCAGGCGATCTCCGGACGCATCGTTGAACGGAAGTCCGGTCTGTTGTACCCGAAGGCCGGGAGCTTGGCCCGCGATCAGGATCCGCGCGGTCTGCGATAGATACGCGACGGGCCGAGGTTCGTGCGGCAGTCGATTGATGTCGCCACCGGCCGGACAGTCACGACAGATCCGGCATTGGGCAATTGCACGCCCGAGGTCATCGGCCGGATCAACCATCGCTCGCTCCAGCCTGTCGGATCCTGGCTGCCATGCGGTCAATTCCTCCACCATGCACCAATGCGCTCGATTGCAAACGCCATGAACCCGTCATCTGGTTCCATCTCGTCCAATTGGCGGGCCCGGCGCCAATCCGACGGCTTTTCAAATGTCACGTTCCAAATTCCTCGCTGCCCTGCCCGAGCTTCGGCCTCCGCTGCCAGATAATCATCCTCGGCCACAACCAGCCCCCGACGCGCCAGTTCTTCTGCCAGATCTGTCCTCCCGCTCGCACAGCGAACCAGCAACCGCCGATACTTGTCCTGCCGTCCGCCTTCGCACACCCAGTCGGCGCGATCCAGCATCGCAGCCAAACCGTCGCGCGCCGACACGCCGCAATCATAGCTGCCTTGACCGCTTATGCATTGCTGGCCAAGCTCCGGCGCATCGATACCCAGAAGCCTAAGGCGGTTGCCATTTGATGAGAGCGTGTCGCCATCGACGACCTGAAACGGACCGCCGAGATCAATGGAAGCTTCCTGTTCGAGCTTCGCAATGATGAGCAGTGCCAGCGCCAGCATGCAGAGCCCGACGAGCGCATCCCGCAAACGCCTCCTCACCACCGCCACATTCCCTCCCATTTCAAAAACAAATCCTTTGCACATATGGCAAACAAATCCTTCCATGACAGGATCTTCTTAAGAAATGGCCGATAAGCTTGCCTTAGTCAGCGGTAGAAATCTTCCCAGTGATGAGTAACGGCGTACCCACATCCACCGACAAGAACATTGTCGACCTGACGCGCTCCCACCACAGCCGGGCAGCGGCGAAAGCCGTGCGCACAACCCGTGAGCGACTGCAGTCGGATCAAGGCGTCTCTCCCGCATTCGATGTCGAAATCCTCGGAATGCACCTTTCTGCGACCCTCCAGGGCGCGGCCGTTATGCCGGCCGTTCTGCTGCTCGTTGCGGGTTTTGGCACATATCTCACATCAGAACCGCGTCTGTTCATCTGGGCGATCCTTGCGCTCAGCATTCATGCGCTCTGCATTCTCGTCGTCAAACGTGCCTCCAAGGCGGTCATCACACCGGAAAATCACAAACGCTGGCGACAGTTCCTGCTGGCGGGTCAGGTCGCCATGGGTTGCTCCTGGGCGGTATTTGCCACCCAGCAATGCACCACCTGCGGCGGCAGCGGCTTTGTGTTTTTCAAAGGGGCGGTCTTGCTGCTGGTCCTTTCGATCACGGCGATGGCCAACATGCTGCTTCGCCAGGCCGTCCTATTCGGTTTTTTTCCGACAGTTGCAGCACTGGCCTACATTTCTCTGACCGGCCGCCAGATGCTTGACCTCGGTCTGACGGCGGTGTTCACCACGGCCCTGATCTTCTTCATCTACATCACCAATCGCCTGCATCAGGCAAATTTGAAGCTGCTTTCCTTCCAGACCGAGAAAGACGACCTGATCGCCGAACTGGAAGTGGCAAAATCGCTGTCCGATGAGGCACGTCGCCGCGCCGAAGAGGCGAATATGGCAAAGTCGCGCTTCCTCGCATCGATGTCGCATGAACTGCGTACGCCGCTGAATGCGATCCTGGGGTTCTCGGAGGTAATGGCAACCGAAATCCTCGGCCCCCTGAACAACCCGCTCTACAAGGAATATGCCGGTGACATTCACCGTTCGGGCAAGCACCTGCTGGAACTGATCAACGAAATTCTCGACCTGTCGCGCATCGAAGCTGGCAAATATGAACTGAGCGAAGAGGTTGTCTCGCTTCTGGAACTCGCCGAAGACGGCATCGGCATGATCCAGCTCAGGGCGAAATCAAAGAATATCCGTATCGAGGAACAGTTCGAACAGAACCTGCCCTCCGTCTGGGCCGACGAAAAGGCCATGCGACAGGTCGTCCTGAACCTGCTGTCGAATGCGGTGAAATTCACCCCCCAGGGCGGCGAGATCATCGTCAAGGCCGGCTGGACGGCTGGCGGTGGCCAGTATGTCTCCATACGCGACAACGGTCCCGGCATTCCGGAAAACGAAATCCCCGTCGTACTCTCGGCCTTCGGCCAGGGCTCGATCGCGATCAAGAGCGCCGAGCAGGGCACCGGCCTCGGACTGCCGATCGTTCAGGCAATCCTCGCCAAGCATGGTGGGGAATTCAAGCTCAAGTCGAAACTGCGCGAAGGCACCGAAGTCATCGCCATTCTGCCATCGAGCCGCGTGCTGGAAAGCCTTCCCGCCGTCAGCGAGGCCAAGGCTGTCGAACCCCGCCGCCGTCAGTTCGCCTGATCAGAGATAACCGATCAGGCGCGAGCCGATAACGTAGCAGACCAGCAGCGCATTTGCGACGATCAGGCAGAAGACCGCAAACGATCCCAGATCCTTCGCATTGCGCCCGACTGTCGAGATTTCCGGCGAGATCCGATCGACAAGCTCCTCGATCGCCGTGTTCAACGCTTCCACGCAAAACATCAGCAACATCAGGATCAGGAAACCGAGATACTCAAGCGTGGTTGCGCCAACGAGTGCGAACAGGCCCATGCCAACGACCAGAGCCAGGAGTTCGTGCCGGAAGGCGGCTTCGCCGATCAGGCGGCGAAAACCTTGCGAGGAATACTGACCGGCAGCGAAGAGATGCGCTATGCCGGTCTTCTTCTGGATGACCTCGGCCGCAAGGGTTTCGGGGCTTGTCGCCGATTTCTTCTGCTTAGCCATGGGTCTTGTTGCTCACACCGGCCTGATCGAAGGTCGCCATGCCGGAATGGCAGGCGGCCGCAGCCTTGACGATGCCGGCGGCCAGTGCAGCACCAGTGCCCTCGCCCAGCCGCATGCCAAGCGCCAGGAGCGGCGTCTTGCCAAGCTGTTCTATGGCCTTCAGGTGGCCAGGCTCGCCTGAGACATGGCCGATCAGGCAATGGTCGAGCGCCGTCGGATTGGCAGCCTTCAGGATGGAAGCGGCAGCCGTCGCGACATAGCCGTCGATCAGAACCGGAATTTTCTCCATGCGCGCGGCAAGGATTGCACCCGCCATGGCCGCAATTTCACGGCCACCGAGACGGCGCATGACTTCAAGCGGATCGTTCAGATGCTCCTTGTGAAACGCGACGGCCTGCTTGACGGCTGCGATCTTGCGCTGCAGCACATCGCCTTCCGAACCCGTGCCCGGCCCGACCCAGTCTTCGGCCTCACCGCCATAGAGCGCCAGGTTGATGGCAGCCGCAATCGTTGTGTTGCCGATGCCCATTTCACCGATGCACAGCAGATCCGTGCCGCCGGCAATCGCTTCCATACCGAAGGCCATGGTTGCGGCGCAATCGCGCTCGGACAGCGCCGGCTCGCTGGTGATGTCACCTGTCGGATAGTCGAGTGCCAGATCAAAGATCTTCAGCCCCAGGTCATAGGTTACGCAGATCTGGTTGATCGCCGCACCGCCAGCCGCAAAGTTTTCGACCATCTGCTGGGTGACCGAAGGCGGAAATGGCGTGATGCCGTGTTTGGTGACACCATGATTGCCGGCGAAGATTGCGACCAGCGGACGGGTGACCGCTGGCGATCGGCCAGACCATGCGGCAAGCCACATCGCGATTTCTTCAAGTCGTCCCAGCGCTCCTGGCGGCTTGGTCAACTGACGGTCACGGTCACGCGCGGCAACCAGTGCCGCGGTGTTGGGTCCCGGCAGATCGCGCAACAGGGCGCGGAAATCGTCGAATGGCAGGCCGGTAACGTTCATGGGGCGAGCTTCCTTGTAATCTTCCAGCAAATCAGGCTTTGTGGCCTCTCTCATACTGGCCACAGGCACCCGTCTCAACTTAAAAAGCGGCAGATGCGGTCGCCATTTCACTGGACGACGATAAATGCTGGATTGGCGCGCCTACATCGATGAGACGGCAAGGGCAATTTCCTTTCTGAGCCGCCTGCCTGTTCCCGATCGTTTCTTCGCCGGCCATGACGGCTCCTTGTCAAAAACAGCAGCGGCATTCCCTGTCGCCGGCCTACTGATCGCCCTGCCCTCGGCCTGCGTTCTGGCGCTGTCTCTGACGCTCGGCGCCGGGTCCACCCTAGCGGCGTTGCTCACCATTACGGTGCATGTCGTGACCACCGGTGCGCTGCATGAGGATGGTTTATCGGATACCGCCGATGGCCTTGGCGGCGGCCATGATCGCGACAAAGCCCTGACGATCATGAAGGATAGCCGCATCGGCACCTATGGAGCCCTGGCCCTGATCCTGTCGATCGCATTGAGGACGACGGCGCTGGCGACGCTGTGCATCCCCGGCTCCATTGCCCCCGCTATCGCCGCGTGGCTTGCAGGCGCAAGCCTTAGTCGCGGACTGATGGTTTGGCACTGGTCCTCACTCCCAACAGCCCGGACCGATGGCGTCGCATCGCGTGCCGGTGCGCCGACCAAGCCCGTGGCCAATCTTGCGCTTGCACTGGGCGGTGCACTCGCCATCGCGCTCGGTTGGCTCGCATTGCCCCTTGCCGCGCTGCTGACCTCCCTGATTGCCTCTGGCATTCTCAGCTATGGCTTCACCGCTCATATTCGCCAGAGACTCGGTGGCCAAACCGGCGACACCATCGGCGCGTGCCAGCAATTTGCCGAGATCGGCTTTCTCGTCACTCTTGCCATCGCCCTTTAGGCAACCGATATAAAGGAACCGACTGGAAGGCCGCGATGGAATCACCCTGCATTCTGATCTGTTCGATCGACGACAAGACCGGCTATTGTTTCGGCTGCGGCCGCACGCGCGACGAAATCGGCGCCTGGATCGGCTATTCCGACGCGGAGCGCCGCAACATCATGGCAGCGCTTCCGCACGGCTTGAGACGGTGGAACGAAAGCCCCGCCGCGAAACCCGCCGCACCCGCATGACACGTGAGCGCGAGACCGGCTGATGCGGCTGATCATTGTACTGGCCATTCTCGGATTTGGTCTCGCCGTGTTGGTTTTCAATCATGACGCTGGCCAGAGTTTCGGCATCAGCAACGATGATTTCGGCAGCCTCGTCGCGACCCTCCCGATCATGCTGATGTTGTCCGCTGGTATCGTCGCCAGCCGCCGTTCGCTTGGTCAGAGCGCCAGGCAACTGGCGATATGGGTACTGATCACCATGGTGCTGGTCACCGGCTATCTCTATCGCAATGATTTCAGTGCCGTTGGCGAACGGGTGCTGGCCGGCCTGATGCCCGGCAGGGCCGTCACCGTGACGACTGCAGACGGTTCGACCGAAGTCGTCCTGCACAAATCACTGGGCGGTCACTTTGAAACCACCATTGACGTCGGCCCTGTATCCGTACCGGTTCTGATCGACACGGGCGCCAGCTCGGTTGCCCTGCGCTTTGAAGATGCCGTGCGCATCGGCATCGACCCGGCAACGATCAATTTCACCCGCACGGTGATGACGGCCAATGGCCGCGCATCTGCAGCCCCTGTCCGCATCCCGGAAATCCGACTTGGACCGATCACCCGCACCAATGTCGAAGGCGTGGTTCTAGAGGAAGGCAGGCTCGACCAGAGCCTGCTCGGCATGAGCTTTCTCTCGACACTTGGATCGCTGCAGATGCAGACCGATGAATTGCGGCTCCGCGACTGAGGACGTCAGGGCCGCAGCTTGTAGCCCGTTTTGAAGATCCAGGCGAGAAATCCGAGGCAGAGCAGCAGGAACAAGCTGACCATGCCAAGGCTCAAAAGCGGATGCACATCCGAGACCTCGAAAAAGCTCCAGCGGAAGCCGCTCACCAGATAAAGCACCGGATTGAAATGGCTGACCGTCTGCCAGAACGGCGGCAGCATGTTCACCGAATAGAACGTGCCGCCGAGGAAGGTCAACGGCGGCACGACCAACATGGGAACAAGGCTCAACTGCTCGAAATTCTTCGCCCAGATGCCAATGATGAAGCCGGCAAGGCTAAACGTCACGGCGGTCAGCAGCATGAAGAACAGCATCAGCAGCGGATGAGCGATGGAAAGATCGACGAAGAAGGCCGCGGTTGCCAGAATGATCAGCGCAATCATCATGCCTTTGGTCGCCGCTGCCCCGACATAACCGATCAGGATTTCGCTCATCGCCACCGGCGCCGACAGGATCTCGTAAATGGTGCCGGTGAATTTCGGAAAATAGATCCCGCTCGATCCGTTCGAGATGCACTGGGTAATCAGCGTCAGCATGATCAGTCCAGGCGTGATGAAGCCACCATAGGGCACGCCGTCGACTTCCTGCATGCGCGAGCCGACCGCCGCGCCGAAGACGATAAAATAGAGTGCCGTGGACAGAACCGGCGAAATCACGCTCTGCAGCAGGGTCCGTCGGGTGCGCGCCATCTCGTAATAGTAGATGGATTTGATCGCCTCGATATTCATTCAGCTTCTCCGATCAGCGAGACGAAAATATCCTCAAGCGAGGTCTGGCGCGTCGAAAGGTCGTCGAAACCGATGCCCGCGGCGTCGACATCCTGCAGCAGGCGGGCAATCGCTCCGTGATTGCTGCCAAGCTCGTAGTCATAGATCAGCTGGTCGCCCGCTTCACTGAGATTAAGACTCCAGGAAGAGAGGCTTGCAGGAATTTCTTCAAGCCGCGAATGAAGCTGAATAGCCAGATGTTTTTTGCCGAGCTTGCGCATCAGCACATCCTTGTCCTCGACCAGCAACAGCTTTCCCCGGTTGATCACACCGATACGGTCGGCGATTTCCTGCGCCTCTTCGATATAGTGCGTGGTCAGGATGATCGTGACACCGGTCTGCCTGAGACGCGACACGAGCTGCCACATATCCTTGCGCAGCGCGACATCGACGCCGGCCGTCGGCTCATCGAGAAACAGGATGCGCGGCTCGTGCGACAATGCCTTGGCGATCAAAACGCGCCGCTTCATGCCGCCGGAAAGCTCGCGCAACGCATTGTTGCGCTTCTCGAACAGCGTCAACTCCCGCAAGAGTGACTCGACCAGTGCAGGGTTCGGTTTCTTGCCGTTCAGTCCCCGCGAAAAGCTGACCGTGTTGACGACGGTCTCGAACATGTCGGTTGTCAGCTCCTGGGGTACCAGACCGATCTCGCCGCGCGTCTTGCGGAAATCCTTGACCACATCGTGGCCGGCGACCAGCACCTGCCCGCTCGATGGATTGGTAATGCCGCAGACGATTGAAATCAGCGTTGTCTTGCCCGCACCGTTCGGCCCAAGCAGCGCAATGATTTCGCCTTCCTCGATATCGAGACTGACATTGTCGAGTGCTTTGAAGCCATTGGAATAGGTCTTGGACAAGGAACGAATGGAAATGATTGGCGCCATTGGCGGAAAACTCGCTTTTGCTATCGGCTGGCTGAATATAGGTGTCGAATACCCGGTTACCAGTGACAGCCACGGCTTACCGACACCAACTTATCCGCTGACCAGCATATTCTCCGAATAAACCCGGTTCCGGCCGAGGCCCTTGGCCATATAAAGCAACTGGTCCGCGGCATTCAGGTAGTTGCTGAAGCTCTCGTGTTCGGCAATCTCCGCGACGCCGATGGAGACGGTGACACCAAGCTCCGAGTCGTCGAGCGCAACGCGCATCTGCGCGATGTCCTCGCGCAAACTCTCGCAAAATGCCGCCGCAGCGCTGGCATCGAGGCCCAGCAGAAGAACGCTGAACTCCTCCCCGCCCAGGCGAGCCAGCATGTGCCCGGTTCCGTCGAGCATGACGCTCAGCCGCCCGGCCACCGCCTTCAACACCCGATCCCCAACCTCATGGCCATAACCGTCATTGAGTTTCTTGAAATGATCGATGTCGAGCATGGCGATGCTGCATGGCTCGCCGCGTGCACGAATACTCGCCACCTGGGCGGGTCCTTCATCGAAGAAATAACGGCGATTGCGCAACCCGGTCAAATAGTCGCTGAAGGCTGCGTAGCGCAGCTGCCGCAACTGCGACAGCGTCTCGATATTGTGCTGAATCCGGCATTGCAGCTCTTCCACCACATAGGGCCGATAGACGAAATCATTTGCGCCGGCCTTGAGGAAGCTTGCAGAAAGCAAGCGATCCGAAGACGACGAAATTCCGATGATGCGCAGGCGGTCGCTGTGGTGTTGACGCCGGATGCGCCGCGTCAGCTCGTAGCCGTTCATATCGGGCATATGGTAGTCGGTGATTACCAGTTCGATGTGAGGATTGTCGGCCAACAGTGTCAGCGCCTGCGCCCCAGTCTCTGCATCATAGACCTGGAATTTCTGAACGCGCAGCAAATCGACCAGCATCGCACGGGCCGATGCCACGTCATCGACAACCAGCACGCCAACATTTCGGTTTGAAAGAATGCGGTCGATCGACTCAACGACCATGTCGATCGCGCGCTCATTGTCCTTGATCAGATAGTCGGCAACGCCACGCTCGAGCAGGCGCTCGCGCATGTCTCGATTGAAATCGGCGGTAAACACCACGGCCGGCACATTGAGCGCCACAACCTGATCCAACACTTGCCCATCATACGAATCCGGCAGGTTCAGATCGACAACGGCGATATCGAACACATCAGACGCAATCGCGGCCTCGAACGACTTGACCGTTGCGCAATGGGTTACCTGATAACCCAGCTCGTTTTCAAAACGGTGACATAGGATTGAAGAAAGAGAGCGCGAGTCCTCGATGACGAGAACATGAGCCTTGTTTCGCGACGCAGGCCGAACGGCATGGTCAGGCATGCGACTACCAAAAGAATTAAACATATTGACCTGCAATACCAGCGGCAGGCGTGGAACCGGGCTCCCGCCTGCCGCTTGTTCTACGCGAAATTGGCTCTGCGCGCCTATTTAGTCCGCGCTTGCGCCGCTCTAATTTGCACCAGCGTATCAAGGTTCTGGTTAACGCGGCAGTAGAATTCTTCGTCAATGAAGGGGCGAAGCATGAAATCGTTACCGCCAACCTTGAGGAAGCGTGCGGAGAGCAGACGATTGTTGGACGACGAGACGCCGATGATCCGCAATTCGTGGCTTCCGCGAACGGAACGAATGCGCCGCGTCAATTCGAAACCATCGATGTCGGGCATGTTGTAGTCGGTGACAACGAGACCGATATCCGGATTGGTCTTCAGAATTTCGATCGCCTTCGCACCGCTATCGGCGAGACTGACACGGAAATTGTAACGCTTGAGACGACTGGAGAGCAGAGCACGGGCGGTGGCGCTGTCGTCGACGATCAGCACATGATGCCGATGATTGGTCAAAAACCGGTAGACCGATTCAGCCAGCATATCGACGGCAAAGACGTTGTCCTTGAGAATGTAGTCGACAATGTCCTTGGCCAACAGCTTTTCACGGATTTCGTCGTGAAACGTCCCGGTAAAGACGATCGTCGGGATATTGCAGTCGATCATGTATTCAAGCGCTTCGCCATTCTCGGCGCCGGGCAGATTGATGTTCGAGATGGCAAGTACGACTGGCTCGTCATTGAGCTCATTGGCCATCTGCATGTCTTCAAAGGTTCTGCAGATCTCGATATCGACGCCCATCAGCTCCTTGAGGCGCTGGCTGATCATCTGCGTGAAGACGTTGGAATCTTCCCCGAGAATGATGCGAACATCGGGGAATGTTTCCCCGGAATATTGCATCCCGGAAATACCTAGAACTGCCATGACTCGCCTTTTTGTGTTTTATTCAACACTTAGCCATTTAGCAGTGATCATTTGCGGAACCGTTAATTTGACCATTTTAAGGCAGCAACGCGAGACGATAGTTAAGCAATGCGGAAGCCTGACCTTTCGACAACCAATCGTACTTGCGCAAGATCGCCGCCGAACACGCAGAACGGTTTTTCTCTGCCAGTACATTCCACACAGACGCCCGTCCTGGCGACTTCACTTGATCGTCGCGATACCGTCCTTGATATCGACGGTTTCACCGCCGGCAAGGCCAAGCCTGTCGCCATTTGGCAACGTTACGAAGCAGCCTGTCGGGCAGATCGAATCCGAGCCTCCGGCGTCGAGCGACACCTCGGCGCGATTGCCGTTCTCAACCACGATCAGCACGATCGAAGACGCGCCAGAGTTGCTGATCGAGGCCGCCACGGCAACACCGGCGAGAGCCGGGGTCAAAGAGAAAAGCACGCCACCCACTGCCAGAATTCTGATCATTTAGGTCGCGGGGTTCAAGGCCCCGCCCTCTGTTGCGCATGACCGCTCGCAGGAAGGTTCTTCCCCGCGGCCTTACCCCTCTTCTGACGCATTCCCCCTGAATGGCACCTGAATGAGGCATTCATGGCAGGAGTTTGTCATCATCCGTCCCGTCATGCAATTCGCTCTCGTTCGGCTTCTGTCCGGCTTCCTTTCCGCGTTTGCGCCGCAGCAGCGCACTGCGGTCGCTGTCGCTCAGATGCAGCATCACATCCTGATGCGGATAGGGCATGGAGATGCCCTCCGCTCGGAAACGCCGCAGGACTTCCATACGGACGCTGTTGCGGATCGCCAGACCGTCATTCATGTCGGCAAGATGAAAGCGCAACTCAAAGTCGAGCGACGAGGCGCCGAAGCGAAGAAATTCGACATGCGGCTCGGGATTGCGCAGGACCTGGGGAACCGTATTGATGATGTCGAGCAACAGATCGATCACCTCTTGCGGATCAGCCTCATAACCGACGCTCACCGGGATTTCCGACCGCTGCATGCGATTTCGATGCGTCCAGTTGCCGACGGGGGCGTTGATCAACTCCGAGTTCGGCACGATGATCGACTGCTTACGGAAGGTCTCGATCTCGGTTGCTCGAACCGAGATGCGCTTGACGATGCCCTCAGTCGTTCCGGTCAAGACATGGTCACCGACCTTGAACGGCCGCTCCACCAGCAGAATGAGGCCGGAGACAAAGTTCGACACGATGTTCTGCAAACCGAAACCGATACCGAGAGATAAGGCACCGGCAACCAGTGCCAGGCTCGACAGGTCGATACCGGCCGCCGATATCCCGACGATCCCGGCCAGCGCAGTACCGAGATAGCCGATACCGGTCTTCACCGAGTTGCGCACACCCGGATCGACATGCGACCGCGCCATGACATTGCCGTCAAGCCACTTCTGCAGCCATCGCGTCACGACCAGACCCAGCGCAAACAGCAGCACGCCGCCAAGGATGCCGAAGATCGAAATGCGGATCGTCCCGACATTCACCTCGGTGAAAAGATTGTAGAGCCACAACTGAATGTCGCCAGGCTGGAAGCCCCATGACATCAGAATCAGCGGAATGCCCAGGATCAGCGCAAAGGCGTAGATCAGCAGGCCGGCGACGATACCGCTTTGATCCAGCCCCACCGGGCCAAGGCGAAATCGCTTCGCGACATACTGCCCGATCCGCGTATCGCCGAACTGGTTCGGGGCAGAGATCGCCTTGCCAGAAAGGATACCGATATACATCGTCGCCAACACCGCGCCGGTCAGGACGATCTGGGTGGCAAGGAAGCGCGCAAAGCCCACATAACCAATGCTGCTGGCGAAGATCAGCAGTATGCCGACAATCCTGAACGTCATCGAAACGCTGCGTGGCCAGGCCCTCCCCTTGTCAAACGGATCGCCGCTCTCGGCAAGCACCGGGCGCAGGAACGAGACGATGAACAACAACAGGCCGACAGTCAGTGACGAAATCAGGCTCTTCATCACCGTCAACACAACGGGAGAGCTGAACGCCTCGCTGATCACCGCCAGGACATAGTCGAGGCCATTCACCAGAGCCATCAGAAAGATGGCGATCGTCAGGTCCCGTGCGCCGACATTGGACAGCTTGACGAGACGCCAGTTTGGCGCTCGCGGAGCAAGCGCTGCCCGCGAGATCATCGACACGAAAAAGACCAATCCGATGAACCCGAAAATCGAACTTACGATCGGTGCGATGTCCGGTCGCAGGATATTGAACGTATCGAGAAGAAAATACGTGTTCGCCAGGAAGAATCCGAACGCAAGCGACGGCAGGATCGTCGACCAGAAGGCGACCGACAAGCGGCTCATATAGTTTGGGTTCTCGACCATCGGGTCACGGCGGATCAGCGAACCGAACAAACGGTATTCGATGAACAACATGGCAGACGCCAGCACCACCGAAAGAAAGACCGTGATCGCGAACGGCACCGTCTTGAACTTCAAGACGAAGACGATCCAGCTGACGATACTGCGATGAACGCGTCCGACATCAGCAGAGAACGATTCTGCCGCCTCTGCCGCGACATCGGTGTTGATTTCGGTATGTTCAAAAAGCTGATCGGTGAAGATTGCCCGTCGAATGCCCGTGATTCGATCGGCGAGCGACTTGCCTTCAATCGACAGATCTTCGGCCTGACCGGTCAGCGCATTGATCTGCGAGCGTGCGGCATTCTGTCGGTTGCGTTCTTCCGTGACGTCGGCAGCTTCCGCCGGCTGTCCTTCGGCGGGCGGCTCTCCCAGTTCGGTCAAGCGGGTCTGGATATCATTCAGCCGCGGTCTGAGTTCGACGGAGATTGCCAGCAGGTCACGGACCATGCCGTCGACCTGCACTTTCAGATCGGCCAGAACACGATCGTCCTGCTTGCTCTGCTCAACCTGATTGTTTAGGTTTTCCAGCCGCTTGCGCGCTTGCTCGATTTGCGTGTCGGCTTTCGCCAGTTTTTCATCCCGAAGCGGCTGCACGGCTGCAGGCGCGGCTGCAGGCTCGGTCGCCGCTGCCGGCGCCGTTGCTTCCGCAGCGGGTGCGGACACCGTGGGCGCGGCATCTCCTGCGGGAGCCTGCCCGGCGGGTTGTGCCTGCTCTTGTGTCTGCGCCTGCGCCACCATGGAATGGAAAACGACTGGCGGCAAAACGACCGCGGCCAGCGCAAGAACAATGGAAAAGAAGCCGTATCGAAGTCGGATCAATGCAAATCCCTAGCCTGTATGAGAAATCGGCGGGACCATAGAAGCAGTTATAGGCAAAAGAAAGAACCGCTTAAACGACGATGGCCGGCGGAGAAAATGCTCCACCGGCCATTGTACAAAGTTCTGCCATCAAGCGGCGGCAGCGACCCGAAGGGCCTCGAAGCGCAGCACCTGATCTTCGATCAGTGCACGGTCCTTGTCGCGACGGACGAAGACCTTGAACATGGCCTTGCCATCCCCATTCATGAACCAGACGGAACACGACCGGCGGCCATGGAAGCCACGATCGACGAATGCGATATTCACGCAACGATCCTTGCGGATATGCCCACCGATCGGACTGTCGCCGTGGATATTGAACCAGCCATGGCCTTCGCTGCCGTCGACCAACGCGCCGTTCACCTCCAACACGATATCATCGGTATGCACGATCAGCAGGATTTCGCCCCAGCCGGTCATGTCTTTCCAGACGGCATCCCAGCGCTCGGCCGGAACCAGAACGGCAGCACCCGCCGGCAGCACCGCAAGTACTTCCGCCGGCGACACATCGGCCTGAGCGGCGATCTGTTCGATTACGCCTTCAGGCTTTTCCGCAAGAGCGGCACGAGCGCGAGCGGCGCGTTCATTGGTTGATAGAGTAGACATATCCATCAGGCGCTCACGCAGCAATTTCGGCGCGTTTGCCGGTATGGTCTTCATGGATGATCACGTCGAACCCTTCGAAATGCGGACCCGAGAGGTACTGGACCTTGCTTTCGCCAGTGCGGGCATGTGCCGCGCGGAACTGTTCCGACTGCGTCCAGCCGACGAAATGCGCATGGCTTTCCCACACGGTGTGCGAGGCATAAAGCGTATGATCCTCGGCCTTGGCGCCCTTCAGCATGTGAAACTCGACATAGCCCGGCACCTCGGCCAACCGCGCCTGGCGTGAAAGCCACTGATTCTCAAAGGCTTCTTCAAAGCCCGGCACAACGCGAAAACGGTTCATGGCAATATACATGGGACTGATCCTCTCGATTGAAATGGAATGCGGCTTGACACAGGCAACTCGCCATCGGGAGCTCATTCTCAGATCTCACCAACGCAACCGCAAGCCTGCAATCTGTTGCCTTCCTAGATAAACTTGTGTAACTAAGTCAAGTTAAATGTCGCTGCATTCCTGGCGCCATCACACCCCGAAACAGCGCGAGGTGACGTCAGCCGAACGGTCTGCCGATCGCCTTGCTCCATAGGTTTAGCGATCACATGCGTTCTGTTCCTTTGCACCGCCGCCTCGTCCTTTCTCTCGCCTGCGCCTTGGTGATTGCCCCGCAGGCTACGCTTGCCCAATCCGCCGATGCCAAGCGTATCGTCGCCATCGGCGGCACGGTGACGGAAATCATCTATGCGCTGGGTGAAGGCGATCGGATCGTGGCCGTCGACACGACCAGCAGCTATCCGGCAGAGGCCACGCAGAAGCCCAATATCGGCTATGTCCGCCAGGTCTCGGCCGAGGGCGTCCTGTCGCAGAAGCCGGACCTGATCATCGCCGAGGCCGGAGCCGGCCCGGTTGATGCAATGAACATTCTCAAGGCAAGTGGCCTGACACTGATCAGCATTCCAAGCCCGCCGGACACATCTGCCATTCCGGCCAAGATCCGCGCCGTGGGCGAGGCGATCGGACGCAAGGACAAGGCCGACGAACTTGCGCTCAAGGTCGAGGCGACGCTGAAGGCGACGGCAGAAAAGACCGCGTCCACAACCACCAAGAAAAAAGTACTCTTTGCCCTGTCGCTTGCCAATGGCCGCGTCATGGCTGGCGGCTCGCAAAGCTCGGCTGATGCCATCATCCGGCTTGCCGGTGGCGAGAACGCCGTCAGTTCCGTCTCGGGTTACAAGCCCCTGACCGATGAAGCGGTTATCGCGGCAGCACCCGACGTCGTGCTGGTCATGAGTGGTGGCGCCATGCAGATGACGGCTGAACAGGCTTTCGCCCTCCCCGCCCTCGCGTCGAGCCCTGCGGCCAGGAACAAGGCATTCGTCACCATGGACGGCCTCTATCTGCTTGGGCTCGGCCCTCGCGCAGCTGAAGCCGCCGCCGAATTGCACGGCAAGCTCTACCCGGAGGCGACTAAGCCGTGAATACCTTGGCGCTTCTCGCCGGTCGCCGCGCCGTCAGCGGCGACCGTTCCGCAATCGGCCTGCTGATGCTGGTCGCACTGGTGCTCCTCCTGGTGCTTGCCATCTTTACCTCGATCGTCGTAGGCCCGACCGGAGTCGGCCTGCCCCATCTGCTCGACTACCTGAGCGGCAATGCGGCCGCTCTCGACAGCCAGAACCTGCTGATCCTCGAAGCCGTGCGCCTGCCTAGGACTGCCATCGGCCTGCTGATCGGCGCAGCGCTTGGCGTCTCGGGCGCCATGATGCAGGGCCTGTTCCGCAACCCGCTGGCAGATCCGGGCATTGTCGGCGTAACCTCGGGGGCCGCACTTGCGGCCGTCACCGCGATTGTCCTTGGCCCGACATTGCTATTCCCGCTGCAATCCGTGCTTGGCGAACAATTTCTGCCGCTGATGGCCTTCCTGGGTGGCCTTGCCAACACGTTCCTGCTGTATGCCATCGCCACACGGCACGGCCAGACGTCTACGACAGCCCTGATCCTGTCCGGTATCGCGATCGCCGCCATGACGGGCGCTGCAACCGGTCTGTTGATCTTCATGGCTGACGACCGCGCCTTGCGCGACATCACCTTCTGGTCATTGGGCTCACTCAGCGGCGCAAGCACCTCAAAGATCCTCGCGATTCTGCCCTTTGTCGGCTTCGTCATGCTGATCATCCCTTTCGTCGCAAAGGGTCTCGACGCGCTCGTCCTCGGCGACGCCGCAGCATTCCATATGGGTGTGCCGGTCCAGCGCCTGAAGCGGTTGACGATCCTCGCCGTGGCCGCCGCCTGTGGTGCAACGGTTGCCGTCGCCGGCTCGATCGGCTTTGTCGGCATCATCGTCCCGCACCTGCTTCGACTGGCGATCGGCCCGTCACATCGCTTCCTCCTGCCCACCTCGGCGCTTGGTGGCGCTTCGCTGTTGCTGTTTGCCGACAGCATTGCACGCACCATTGTCGCGCCGGCCGAGTTGCCGATCGGCATCATCACCGCGATCCTTGGAGCGCCGGTATTCCTCATGCTGCTGCTTGGCCGCAACGGTCGTTCGAGCATGGAGGGCTTGTGAGATGATCCGGGCCAGGGAAATCAGCATCATTCGCAGCGGCCGCGCACTCGTCGACCGTGTCAGCCTTGATCTCACACCGGGACGCTTCACGGTCGTGATCGGCCCGAACGGTGCTGGCAAGTCCACCCTGCTCAAGGCCATCTCGGGCGAATTGAAACCCGACCATGGCGAGGTCCTCTATAACGACCGCCGACTGACCGCCCTTTCGCCGATCGAACTGGCGGCGGAACGGGCAGTCCTGCCACAATCGACGGCCCTGTCTTTTCCCTTCACTGCACTGGAAGTGGTTCGCATGGGCGCGGTCGCTCATGGCAGCCTGGAGCCCGGCCTTGCGGCGCGCCAAGCGCTCACCCGTGTCGGCCTTGGTGGCTTTGAGGCAAGAAGCTACAACGCGCTGTCCGGCGGCGAACAGCAGCGTGTGCAGCTGGCGCGCGTGCTGGCGCAGATGCCCTCGCCCGTTTCGAATGGCAAGCCGTGTGCGATTTATCTCGATGAGCCAACGGCCAGTCTGGATATCGGCCACCAGATTTCCGTCCTGGAACTGGCCCGTGACTTCGCCCGTGCCGGCGGCATCGTGCTGGCGATCCTCCACGACCTGAACCTTGCCGCAGAGTTTGCAGATCACCTAGCTATCCTGCACAAAGGCAGGCTGGTCTGCGAAGGCCGTCCCGAAAATACGATCGACGACACCATCATCCGCGAGGTCTACGGCATCAGCGGCACCGTCGGCCGGCTACCTGCCGCACACATTCCCTATGTGTTGCCGCAGTCGAGGCAGTCGGCTCAACGCTGAGCCGGCTATGCAGGTTATCCACAGTTATCCACAGGGCAAGCAAACATAAACACATCCGAAAATGGCAACGGAAAGCGAACGCGGCCGACAAAACGCGGGAACATGCAGGGAACATCTCGGATGCGCACCGGCAGCAGCACCGCAGGGGAAATCATGGAAAAACGTTAGCCGGCTGCCAATGCCGTTTCGCTGATTTTGATCGTTGACTTCCTCGCCTCGCGATCCGCTCAAACCGGCTCACGCCGATCGCTGTCAATGCACAACATAAGGGATCATGAACGTCTCAATCGCCGGCGACATTTTGGGTCACCAAACATCCAAATCATTGGAAAGATTGAAAATGGTGGGTGATGTAGGGTTCGAACCTACGACCCGCTGATTAAGAGTCAGCTGCTCTACCAACTGAGCTAATCACCCGCCGCGCCCCGTTCTGGAGGCGTGACCGGGCGTATAAACAGGATATCGGACCTTGTCTAGCGCCGAGACGAAAATTCTTGGCTGTTTGGTCAAAAAAATTTCAGAAATCCGAAATTTCCGTTATTTTTCAAAGATCGAGGCTACCGGTCGCGAGACGCACCGCCTGACCGCCAATGCGAGCGCGCGAAATCGCGCCGTCCTTGACGTCGATATGCAGATGGATGTGGGACGATCTGCCCATCTCCACGCCCTGCTCCACCATCAGCGGGTGATGGCCATCCGGCAAACCATCGAAATGCCAGATGGCACCCGACAAAGCGGCGACGGCAGATCCCGTGGCAGGATCCTCGGTGATGCCCATGTCGGGCGAAAACATCCGCGCATGGAACTTCGCCGCATGATGGACCCCGCCGCGGCAATAGACATAGGCAGGCGTAAGGCGCCCTTCACACAAGGGCGCTGTCCGCTCCCACAGTTGAGGATCGAACTCCAGGCTTTCGACAGCCGCGATGGCGTGGACCGGCACCAGCAGAAACGGCACACCTGCCCCCCAGATGGCCGGCACGTGGTTCTCGAAACCGATGGCCGTCACCTTCAGAGAAAGCGCGTCAGCGATGCCTTGGCGGTCGAGTGGAAGATCATAGCGGTTTGAGGTCCGCGGCAGATCAAATTCGGCAAAGCTCGCCTCGCCGGGCCTCAGCCTGACGGCACAGCGGACCGGGCCGACATTTTCTTCCAGTACCGAGACGAGATCGAGACCGCCGTCCTGATCGCCATAGGCCTGCTCCGCAAGCGCGATCGCAGTGCCGACTGTCGGATGGCCGGCAAACGGCAATTCGCGCGCCGGCGTGAAGATCCGGATGCGCGTGGCATGCGCAGAATTGCCGAATTTCTGCACAAAGACCGTTTCTGAGAGATTGAACTCGGCCGCGATCGATTGCATGGCCTGATCCGAGAGGTCGTCACCATCGAAAACCACGGCCAGCGGATTGCCGGCAAGTTTGCGGTCGGTGAAAACGTCATAGATGGAATAGTTTCGTGCCACGGGCAATCTCCGGTCGGTCGCATTTGGCCCGTCACACTGCCCCAGCGCAACGCGCAAGGCAAGCAATGGGCGTCACCGCCGCGACGCGAAGTACCAGTCGAGAATTGGAAGCATGGCGACATTGTAGCGATGCGCTTTGTGGTCCCCGTCACGAATGGCAACGGCGGCAGAAATTTCCTGGTCTTCGGCATCATCGGCAAACAGGTTGATCGCCGAGATCAGATCTTCCGCCACGGCATCGAATTGAAAGATCTGGAAAAACGTCAGCCTGCGGGATCGATAACTCGCATAGATCAGACCATCGGTCGCAGCCTCATTGAGATCAAGCCCGGTTTCCTCCAGCACTTCGCGACGCATATTGCCGGCAAGATCGCAGACGCCATCGACGACATCCGAGGCATCCAGCGAGCCGGCCGCGAAATAGACCTGTCCGGCATTTGCCGTGTGCGGCGCCATCTCAACGGCAATCAGCGCACCGTCGGACGAGGCGATAACCGGATAGCCGAACAGATGGCAGGCCCCCGACCGGTCCTGCTGCTTGCGCCACCAGAGAAAGGTGGAGAATGATGACAGATAACCTTCGGCTTCGATCGCAGCCCCATTGAGCCTGATCCGGTTCTGCAGGATCATTCGCCCATTGAACAGCCTCGGATTGGCCGCGTGCTCGACAGCCCAGTTTTCGGCGATGGCATCGCTCATGGTCTCCTCCAGTGGATGGAAACCCGGCAATACCGCCAGATGATAGGACTGGATCGGCATCACCGTACCATCGACCCTGAGGCCGGTCTCGTCGATCATGACGGCCTCTTCACGGCACATGCAGGCTTATCGCAACCGGGCAGTGATCGGACGCCTTCGGCCTGTCCCAGCCGACACGCGGATAACGCTCGATTTCCTGGCCCGGCGGAAACGGTGTCCGGAACGGCTGACCGTTGCGGATGATGTCGGGCGCAACGGTCGGATTGGCCCGCGCAAGCGCTGGCGACAGCCAGATATAGTCCAGTTGGCACAGATGCTGCTCTTCAGGCCCCCGCGCGTGGTAAAGCGTCCAGCGATCGAGAACAGGACGGCGCAGCATGACGTTTTCGGCAAATCCGTCAGAGGACAAGATGTCGAGGGCGCTGCTCAGGCCGCCCACCGGCTCGAACCGATACCCGAGACGCCGTTCGCCGATGACGTCGACGCGCTCCTGATAGTCGTTCATGTCGCCGCAGATGAGAAAATTGGCTTCGGAGACCTGATCCACGCCGAACCGGTTTTCGATGATGTGGCGCACCGCCTTCGCTTCTGCCTCACGAACCGGTCGGGTGCTCTCCCGTCCATCAGCCCCATCGCGACCATTGCTCATCGACTTGAGGTGCAGGACATAGAGTGTCAGCGGCCGACCACCGATGCGCAGATCAAGCTCGAGACAATCCCGTTTGAAGATCTTGCTGTCCGGCTGCAGATTCGGACCGAGGCCGGAATGGTAGAGCGACAGGTCTCTGTAGGTGAGCGCAGCATGGCTCTTGATGTCGACAAGCTCGATCCGCTCGCCGCCGCGCGTCTGTTCGCGCATCAACACAGCCACGTCGATGCCACGGCTGTCATTGCCCTCGATAATGTATTTCTGCCGGTAGCCCGCCCCGGCCATGCGGAAGAGATAGCCATATTCGAACGCCTGTAGGGACTCCATGTTGTCCACCTCCTGCAGGCAGAGGATATCCGCATCGGTATCGGCAATCGCAAGCGCCGAAAGCTGCCTTGTGTCGTCGGTCGTGGCCACAACCCGCGCCGCCTCCAACTGCTGATAGCCGATCTCGGTCTTGATCTCGAAGAGTTTCAGCACCCGGTCTGAGCGCAACTGGTTGCGAAAGCCGGTGAAATCGAACCGGGCGATCAGGTTCTCGATATTGAAGGTTGCGATACGCAGCGACATCTCGATTGCAGCCTTTCGAGCCGGGAGGAGAATCTGTGGGAACGACCTTCGAGCTTTATTGCAGAGATTTTCCGGCAGCGCGACACAGCAGCCGATTTCGGATGGACTTTGCCGAACCGCAGCACGATCGACGGTGGCCATGCATCGACCGGCAAAGCGCAAGCAGCCGGATGCAGAAAGACTTCAGAGACGCCAACCGCCGGCAATTATGACCGGCACCACGGCACCAACCTGCAGACGCTCGCGCCAGTGAACCCGAAGGCACTGACCGTCGCCGAGGCGCAAGCCCATGGTATAGCGCTCGCCCTCGAAGACCACGCTTTCCACCACTGCCGGCAAGCCACCATCGCCAATATGGACATCCTGCGGACGAACCAGAAGGTCCACGGACGGCGCGTTGTCCAATCGCGTCAAAGCCAGCTGGACGGCCTGCCAGTCGAAGTGGCGTGCAGCGCCTGCCGCGGCCCGGACAGACAGAACGGCACCACGCCCGACAAGCTCGCCCACACGCCGGCCCTCCGGTCGTGCATAGAGCTCGTCCGGCGCCGCCATCTGCAGCAGCTTGCCGTCCGCCATCACCGCGACATCGGTCGCCAGCGCCATGGCTTCCGCCTGATCATGCGTCACATAGATCATCGTGGCGCCGGAGCGCGCATGAAACTCGCGGAAAGCGTCCTCCATCTCGCCTCTCAGGTGGCGGTCGAGATTGGCCAGCGGCTCGTCCAGCAACACGACATCCGGCGAGGTTACAAGGCAGCGGGCCAGCGCCACCCGTTGGCGCTGGCCACCGGAAAGCGCTGCTGGGCGCCGGTCGCCATACGCTTCGAGCCGCACCGATCGCAAAGCCTCCAGCACTTTCGCGCGGTAGCGTTCGCCGGTCACCCCGCGCACCTTCAACGGATAGCCGACATTCTCGGCAACCGTCATGTGCGGCCACAACGCATAGGACTGGAACACCATGGCCATGTTGCGCCTTTCCGGCGGTACGACCCTTGCTGCATCCGACATCACCCGCTCACCCAACAGGATCGAGCCATCCGTCGGCGTCTCGAAGCCCGCGACCATGCGCAGCACCGTCGTCTTGCCGCAGCCCGAGGGCCCGAGCAGCGCCAGAAATCCTCCGTCGCGGATCTCCATCGACACGGCATCGACAGCCGGCCGGCCGGTGCCAAAATCCTTGCTCAGTTGATGCAGGGTCAGTTTCGCCACGGCACGACACCTTTCGGCAGCCAGGCCGCCATCCATTCGAGAAGCAACATCAGCACGACGATCATCAGCACCACCAGCACGGAAAGCGCTGCCGCCAGATCGTAGGAGCCGCTGTCGTCGAGATTGTAGATCGCAACACCCAGCGTCTGCGTCCCGGCGGACCAGAGCAGCGCGGAAACTGTCAGCTCGTTGCAGGCAATCAGGAAAACCAGAATCACCGATGCACCGGCAGCGGGTGCGATCAAGGGAACCAGTATCTCCGCGAGACGCCGCCAGAACCGGGCACCCGAAAGCCGTGCAGCTTCTTCCAGCGCCGGATCGAGTTGACGGAATGCGCTGATAATCGGCTTCAGGCCGACGGCGAAAAAGCTGGACAGATAGGCCAGCAGGATGATCCACAGCGTGCCGTACAGGGTCACGCCGACAAGCGGGATGGGCGCGGCAAAGATCAGGATGAAGGCAACCGCTATGACGACACCTGGCAGCGCATACGGGATCTCGATCATCGCCGCGACAAGTCCCGTCCAGCGGCTTTTCGTATGCGTCAGGGTATAGGCGGTCAGAACGCCGAAAACCAGAAGCCCGAAGGCCGTCAACCCGGAAAGAAACAGCGAGTTGACGAAGGCCGTCTGGGTTACAGCCTGGCGGAAGAGGATCTCGTCATAGGCCGACAACGAAATGGTCTGCCATGAAAACACAACGCCGTAGGTCGAGACCAGAGAACCGGCCACCAGTGCCAGAAACGGAAGTACCAGCATCACCACCAACAACAGCCACAATGCCATTTCGACAGGCAGCCGCCAGAGACCGAGGTTGAAACTCGCCGTCAGGCCGGCGGCGCCGATGGTCCGATATTCCCTGTTGCGCAACACCCGTTCCTGCAGGCCAAGGCCAGCGATGGCAAGGATCGCGATCATTGCTGAAAGCATGGCAATATCGCCGAATGTATCGGGACCGAAGCTGGCGAAGCGTGCATAGATCAACGTCGGCAACGTGTAGATTGCCGCAGGCATGCCGAGAATGGCCGGAATACCGAAATTGCCGACGCCCGAAACAAACGCGATGGCGGCCCCTGCAATGAGACCGGGAACGGCAAGCGGCAACACGATATCGCGCAGCACCTGGCGCGACGAGGCTCCGGAAAGTCTGGCCGCGTCAATGCCCTCCTGCGGCAGCGCCAGCAGTCCGGCTCGGAGCGAGAGAAACACCAGCGGCGCATGCTGCACGCCGAACAGCAGTGCAATGCCATAGATCGAATAGAGCGGCTGCGGGCTGCCGAGCGCAGGCGCAAGGCCGATCGCCTTCAGCAGCGGACTGGACGGCCCTGACAGCCCAACCCAGGACAACGCGGTCACCTGCGGCGGGATCATCGTCGGTAGCATGAACAGGAAGCCCAGCACGCCCCTCGCCCGGACATCGGTCAAGGCAAGGACGAGCGCAAACGAAGAGCCGATGATCAGGGCGACGATCATGCCGAGGAACGAGGTCGTCAGCGTGTTGAGTGCCGCTTGCCAGACAGCCGGCTCACGCAGCAGGTCCAATGCCTTGCCGCTCCAGATCGAGCGAAATCCGGCGGCGACAAGACGCGACAGCGGCACGGCGCAAAGGCTGAAGACGAGCAGGCCGACAAAGGGGAACAGCCAGCGGGGCTGGCTGTTCGTCTGCTGTGCATGGAGAGGCATTGCTGGGATCAATTGGTGCCGAAGATCCCGGAGAAGGTCTTGAGATCGTCTTCGCTCGCCTTCAGGGCTTCGCTGGCATTGATCGGCAGGACCTTGATCGTGTCACGCGCCGGGAAACCGTCCGGAACAGCCATGCCGTTACGCGCCGGGATATAACCGAGCTTGAGGAAACCCTCCTGGCCCTTCTCGGAAAGCACGTAGTCGACGAAAAGCTTGGCTGCCTCTGCATTCTTGCTGCTCGAGAGAATGGCGACCGGCTCGGTTACGGCTGAGACACCTTCAGTCGGGAAGACGAATTCGACGGGCGCGCCCTTGGCCTTTTCGCGCAGCGGCATGTAGTCGACGACCACGCCATAGGCCTTTTCACCGGTCGCAACCGACTTCAGCACGGCGCCATTGCCGCCCGATGCGGTCGCGCCATTGGCCTGCAGGGACTTGTAATAGTCCCAGCCGAGGCCATCAACACCAACCAGGGTCTGGGCATGAATGAGTGCTGCACCCGAAGTCAGCGGGCTCGGCATGGTGACGAGGCCCTTGGCCTCCGGCTTTGCCAGGTCGCTCCACGAGGTCGGCTTCATGCCGGCAGCCGTGTTGTACATGATGCCGGTGGTGATCAGCTTGGTCGAGTAATAGGCGCCGTCTGCATCATAGAGGCTGGCATCGAAATTGGCTGCTTCCGGCGACTTGTAGGCAAGCAGCTGGCCGGCCTGCTTCATGCGCTCGAGCGTCACGGTGTCGGCGATCAGCAGCAGGTCGGCGACCGGATTACCGGCTTCGATCTCGGCCATCAGCTTGGCCATGATCTTCGGCGTGCCATCACGAACCCAATCCACCTTCACGTCCGGATGGGTCGCCATGAAGCCGTCGACAGTCGCCTGCGCGTCTTCGTTCGGCTGGCTGGTATACAGCACCAGATTGGCGGCATTGACCGAACCGACCATCAGGCCAAGGGAAACAAGCGCGGTAAAGGCGCAAAGGAGCTTTTTCATCCGGGTGTCCTCGTTGCTAGAAGTCACCGCTCCTTAGTGGCTCCCTTTGACAGGTGCATGACAGCCGCACCGGTTACCGGCCGGATCTGCAATGCCGGGCTTGCACCCTACATGAACTATTGTTGGGTAAGCTGCCGCAAAGTCACCCTTCCGAGGATTGCAGCCGCAGGCAAATGCTGCGATCTGGAAAACGAAATTTCACGGGAAAATCAGTATCATGAAGACAGGCAGCCATTGGCGCGCGCGCTTGCGGTATGAGTTCGACAAGAGCATGGCGGCCGGCGCGATCGCGCTGATGGGATGGCTGGCGCTGATATCGCTGATCGTCATCGTGCTGGCAGGTATCTTTCTCGCCTTGACAGGCATCGCGCCGGAAGGCGGCGAACCGGTGAGCTTCATCGAAGCTGCATGGGAATCGCTGATGCGCATGGACGCAGGAACCATGGGCGGCGATATCGGCTGGTCGTTCCGCATGGTCTCACTGGTCGTGACCATCGCCGGCATCTTCGTCTTTTCCGCCCTGATCGGCGTCATCAGCTCGGGCTTGGAAAACAAACTCGACGAGTTGCGAAAGGGCCGCTCGCGGGTACTGGAGGCAGACCACACCATCATTCTCAACTGGTCGCCGTCGATCTTCGACATCATCAGCGAACTGGTGATCGCCAACCAGAGCCGTCGCACTCCGCGCATCGTCATCATGGCCAACAAGGACAAGGTGGAGATGGAGGACGAGATCGCCACCAAGGTCGATGACCTGAAGAACACCAGGATCATCTGCCGCAGCGGCGATCCGACCGATCTCTATGACCTCGACATCGTCAACGCCCAGACGTCCCGTTCGATCATCGTGCTGTCGCCGGAAGACGACGACGCAGATTCCCGTGTGATCAAATCCGTACTGGCCCTGGTCAACGATCCGAAGCGCCGGACCGAACCCTATATGATTGCAGCAGAAATCCGCGACGCAGCCAATGCCGAAGTGGCCCGTATCGTCGGGGGCAGCGAGATGCAGCTCATCCTCGCCGACGACCTGATTTCCAGGATCGTGGTCCATACAAGCCGCCAGTCGGGCCTCTCTGCGGTCTATTCCGAACTGCTCGATTTCGACGGCTGCGAAATCTACACGCTCGAACAGCCGGAACTGACCGGAAAACCGTTCGGCACGGCCGTAATGAGCTATCAGGCAAGCACGCTGATCGGCATCTGCGACAACAATGGCGCGGTTCACCTCAATCCGCCGCCGAACCGCGTATTCGAGGCCGGCGAAAAGGCCATCATCATTTCCGAGGACGACGCCTCGATCAAACTGGACGCTGGCAAGACGACCGTTGCGCAGAGCCTGATCCTGCCACCCGTCGCGCGCGAACAGCAGGCGGAACGCACCCTGATCCTGGGTTGGAACCGCCGTGGCCCGATCATCGCAACCGAGCTCTCCCGCTACGTGGCGCCGGGTTCTCACCTTACGATTGCGGCAGAAACGCCCGGTTTCGTCGATGAGGTTTCCACGCTGCAAATCGATCGCGACATCATGACGGTCGACGCCAGATCGATAGACACCAGCCATCGCGGCACGTTGAATGAACTGGATATCCCATCTTACGACCATGTCCTTGTGCTCGGTTACAGCGACACGATGGCCGCCCAGACCGCGGACACACACACGCTGATCACCCTGCTGCAACTGCGCCAGATCGCAGAGCGCGCCGGAAAACACATCAGCGTCGTCAGCGAGATGATCGACATCCGCAACCGCCAACTGGCGGAAGTGACCCGGGCCGACGACTTCGTCGTCAGCAACAAGCTGGTCAGCCTGATGCTCGCCCAGGCCTCGGAGAACGCTTATATGGCGGCCATATTCGGCGAATTGCTCGATGAGGCCGGCTCGGAGATCTACATGCGTCCGATCTCGGACTATGTCACGATCGACAAGCCTGTAAACTTCTACACCGTCACGCTGTCGGCCCTTCGCCGCGGCGAGGTGGCCATCGGCTACCGCAAGCAGAACGATGCCGACCCCGACCCACGTCGCCTCGGCGGCGTGGTGGTCAATCCGCCCAAGGCGCTGATGATGCGTTTCAATCCGGACGACATGGTTATCGTCCTGGCGGCCGACTGACAAAACTCCAGACGCAATGGCAAAAGGCCCGGATGCAGAAACAACTGCTCCGGGCCCTTTGATTGCATATGCAAGATGATCAGGCTGCGTTGGCGAGCGCTCCGCCGACCAGCCGTCCAAGCCGCTTGATGCCTTCATCGATCATCTGTTCGTTGGCACAGGAGAATGACAGCCGCACCGTATTGGTGCCCGAACGGTTGGCAAAGAACGCCTGCCCCGGAACAAAGGCAACCTTTTCGGTCTCGACCGAGAGCGCCAGCAATTCGGCACCATCCATTCCCTCCGGCAAGGTCACCCAGACGAACATGCCGCCTTCGGGTCGGGTCCAGCGCGTGCCAACCGGCATGTATTTATCGAGTGCAGCCAGCATGGCGTCGCGCCTCGCGCTGTAGGCCCGTCTGATCTTGGCGACCTGCGCGTCGAAATGGCGTTCGGCGACATGGGTGATGGCAATCTGGTTGATCGATGACGAATGTAGGTCGGCCGCCTGCTTCATCAGGACCAGCTTGCGGATGACCGTCGTCGACGCCACCACGTAACCGACCCGCAATCCCGGTGCGAGCGTCTTGGAGAAGCTGCCGCAATAGATCGTCCGCGTATCTTCGATCGAGCCGCTACGTTCGATATCCAGCGCCAGGATCGGCGTCACCGCCTCGCCGTCATAACGCAGATGCTGATAAGCAGCATCCTCTATGACCGCAATGTCCAGTTCATCGGCCAAAGCCAGCAGACGCTTGCGATTTTCAAGCGAAACCGTCTCGCCGGTCGGATTGGAAAAATCGGCAGACAGATAGGCGAATTTCACCGAGCCACCATTGGTTTCGGCCGCTGCCGTGTAGCTTCCCGGCGTCCTATTGCCAAGGCTCAGCTGGTCATACCTCGGCTCATAAGCATTGAACGCCTGCAGAGCGCCCAGGTAAGTTGGCCAGTTGACAAGAGCCGTATCGCGCGGCGACAGGAACAGCTTGCCGAGATAGTCCAGCGCCTGCTGCGAGCCGGAAGTGATGAAGATATTGTCGATGCCGCACGTGATGCCGAGCCGCGCCATGTCCGCCTGCAGCCACTCGCGCAACGGCTTGTATCCTTCCGAAACCGAATACTGCAGGGCGGCACACGCCTGTCCGCTGGTGAAAATATCGGCATAGGCATCCTTGAACGCCTCATCCGGAAACAGCGCCGGATCCGGAATCCCGCCGGCAAACGAAATGATCTCCGGCCGATCGAGAAGCTTCAGCAGTTCACGGATTTCAGATGCACGCATACGCGACGAGCGCGTCGCGAAAATATGGTCCCAATTGAGCACAGGCATTTCCTCGGATGTTCTTTTTGACATCCAACGAGACCATGAAAACAACGATATGTCAACAATACTGACCTATCTTGCAGACAGCAGAAATAAGTCATTGAAAAGAACAAAACCATCAGAAACACACAAGCAAAATTGATTATGTTTTTTGATAGTCAAAACGCAAGAAGACAGATCCCGGGAGCCGCATCGGCACCCGGAATCTCTAGAAATTCACACACCGGTTGGGTGCCGGCAACGCTGGCTTCAAGCCGCATGCAGTCCTCTTTGCTGCGGCACGGACGTTGCTGTCTTGAACTGCTGAACTAGCTGGAACAGCCCGTTGACATCACGCGATAGCGAGTGCGCGGCTGCCGAAGTCTCTTCTACCATGGCAGCGTTCTGCTGGGTCGATTGATCGATCTGGTTCACCGAACTGTTGATGTCTTTCAGCGATCCGGACTGTTCTTCAGTTGCCTCGATGATCGCCCGGATGTTCACGGTGATATCCTCGACCTGGCTGGCGATCTGTTCAAGCGACAAACCCGTCTGCCCGACAAGGTCTACGCCACGACTGACCTGCGCCGCCGAGGTGCTGATCAACTGGCGGATCTCCTTGGCGGCACTCCCCGAGCGCTGTGCGAGTTCACGCACCTCCTGCGCCACCACAGCAAAGCCCTTGCCCGCCTCACCTGCCCTTGCAGCCTCGACACCGGCGTTGAGCGCCAGCAAATTGGTCTGGAAGGCGATTTCATCAATCACGCCGAGAATACTGGAAATCTGTTTCGAGGATTGCTCGATCTCGCTCATGGCGCCGACCGCATCGCGGACCACAGCACCTGACTTTTCTGCGTTGGCACGGGTCTGCTCGACAAGCTTTCCAACATTCGTCGCACGCTTGGCGGACTCCGCCACAGTGGTGGTAATTTCCTCGAGAGCCGCGGCAGATTCCTCGACCGAGGCTGCCTGAACTTCGGTCCGACGCGCAAGCTGATTGGCTGCATCGGAGATCTCACCGGTACTCGATGCGATGGAACGCGCATTGGTCGTAACGGTGCAAATCGTCTGCTTCAATCGCGTCAGCGCTTCGTTGAAGTCATTCCTGACCTTTTCCATGGTCGGCACGAAAGGACGGTCCAGACTGCAGGTCAGATCGCCGTCCGCCAGACCACTCAGAGAACCGGCCAATTGCGCAATCGCGTCCATCCGTGACGAGACATCGGTGGCGAACTTGATCACCTTGTAGACCTTGCCGGACGAATCGAACACCGGATTGTAGCTCGCCTGGATCCATACATCTCGCCCATCTTTAGCGACACGGCGAAACTCGTCGGAGAAGATTTCGCCGCTGGCCAGCCTGCCCCAGAACGCCTGATAGTCATCCGAATTGACATAGGTCGGATCACAGAACATCCGGTGATGTTTGCCGACAATTTCTGCAAGGCTGTAGCCGAGGCCTTTGCAGAAATTCTCGTTGGCCGTCAGGATGGTGCCGTCCGGCTGGAATTCAATGACTGCCTGCGATGCTGACAAGGCCTTGAGTTTGGCGTCATCCTCCATCGCGCGGATCTTGGCTGCGGTGATGTTGGTGGCGTATTTCACCACCTTGTAGGGCTTTCCGCCCTTCATCAGTGGGTTGTAGGACGCTTCGATCCAAATTTCCCGCCCACCCTTGGCGACACGGAGATACTGCCCGCGATCAAATTTCCCACTGCGCAACTGCTGCCAAAACGAAGAGTACTCGGGCGACGCCGCTTCGACCGGATCAACAAACATCCGGTGATGTTTTCCCTGGATCTCGGACAGTGCATAGCTCACCGCCATGCAGAAATTTTCATTGGCTGTCAGAATGATGCCATTCAGATCGAACTCGATCACCGCCTGCGAGCGCCTCAGGGCCTCGGATTCAGCCAGGGAGTCCCTTATATTTCTCAAGATAGGCATGCAATTTCCCCCATGCATCCAACCGATGCGAATGGCGAAACACCCATGGTTCGCACACCGATAAAGTGTATGAACACCGGTATACAAATTGCTAATATTCTTAAAAACAGACTCAACTCAAGCAAATATTTTAGATAATCGTAAATCACCAAGAAGTAAGCGCAATACCGCCTGCACAACCGCTAGAATGTTCAATCGACATCTTTGCACTATAGCGCCATTGCATGGATAAAATTGAACAAAAGTCATTTTTGCGAGCAAAAGATCATCGCGCATCCGACGGTAAAAAACCGGGAGACTTTCGGCCCCCGGCTGGAAATTCAGCGAACTGCAGGGACGGACATAGTCCGTCGAAACGCTCGGATTAGTTGCGAGCCTTGTCGACCAGCTTGTTCTTGCCGATCCAGGGCATCATGGCGCGAAGCTTGGTGCCGACTTCCTCGATCTGGTGGCTGTCGTTCATGCGGCGGATACCCTTGAAGCGGGCTGCACCGGCACGATATTCCTGCATCCAGTCCGAGGTGAACTTCCCGGTCTGGATGTCGGTCAGGACGCGCTTCATTTCAGCCTTTGTTTCAGCCGTGATGATGCGCGGGCCGGTGACATATTCGCCCCACTCAGCCGTGTTGGAGATCGAGTAGTTCATGTTGGCGATGCCGCCTTCATAGATCAGGTCGACGATCAGCTTCACTTCGTGCAGGCATTCGAAATACGCCATTTCCGGCGCGTAGCCACCTTCGACCAGCGTTTCGAAGCCGGCGCGGATCAGTTCAACGAGACCACCGCACAAAACGACCTGCTCGCCGAACAGGTCGGTTTCGCATTCTTCCTTGAACGAGGTTTCGATGATGCCCGAACGACCGCCGCCGACGCCGCAAGCGTAGGACAGAGCCAGTTCAAGCGCATTGCCCGACGCGTTCTGATGAATGGCAACGAGGCAGGGAACGCCGCCGCCCTTCTGGTATTCGCCACGAACGGTGTGGCCCGGGCCCTTCGGCGCGATCATCACGACATCAACCGACGCCTTTGGCTCGATCAGGCCGAAATGAACGTTGAGGCCATGGGCAAATGCGATGGCCGCACCGTCGCGGATGTTGCCGGCGATCTCATCGCGGTAGATGTCGGCCTGCAACTCGTCCGGGGTTGCCATCATCATCAGGTCGGCCCATGCGGCAGCTTCAGCAACCGTCATGACCTTGAAACCATCGGCTTCGGCCTTCTTGGCGGTCGGCGAACCGGCCTTCAGAGCGACAACCATGTTCTGGGCGCCCGAATCCTTCAGGTTGAGCGCATGCGCACGACCCTGGGAACCGTAACCGATGATTGCTACCTTCTTGGCCTTGATGAGGTTCAAGTCCGCATCACGATCGTAATAGACGCGCATATTCGTATTCCTTCCCTATGCTTCTCAGTTGTGGTGAATGTTGTTGTTCGACACGCCGGCACGGGAGGTCCCGTCCAGACCCGCCAAAATCCTCTCCGTGCCGTAGAGCATCAGGAAGGCGTGAACCGCCTTCGAGGCCCTCGACCCGAAACTCGTCGTCTGTGGCATATCGCCGAGCAGCATGCGGACATGCAGGTCGCTGACGATCAACCCGTAAAGCGTACGATAGGCTTCCTCGCCATCATTGAAGCGCAACAGGCCATCGCGCTGTCCCGCCTCGAGCAGCGCCCGCGCCCTGCGATCGATCTGCCGACGGCCGCGCTCCAGCAGCAGCGTGCCAAACTTGGAGCCGTCCCGGCTCGACTGACCGATGGCGAGGCGATTGAGCGCCAGCGATACATCGCCTGCCAGCACTTCGAGCAGATCCTTGGCGAACACCTCGAGATGATCGGTGAGGCTTGCCGCGGTCAGCCGCTCGCCCGGCCGCTCGAACGTGCGGACCTTGCTGGCCTGGTAGGAAATCATCGCCGACAGCAAACCGTCGCGGTCACCGAACCACTTGTAGAGGCTTTCCTTGGAGCAATTGGCCGCACGGGCCAAGCCGGCCGTCGTCACAGCCTTGTCACCACCTTCGACCAGCAAACGCAAGGCTTCCGCCAGCACAGCGTTCTGGCGTGGGGTGAATTCGGTATTCTGACTGCTCTCGCTCGACATGACGGCCTCCGAGTACCGTACGGTACGGTTCTTGCTCGTTATGAGCCCAGACGCGTGTCGGGTCAAGAGCTGCCTTGTTATTTTTGCAAGCATTTTGCAGCGCTCGCTGCATAAGCTTTGAGCATCTGCACGTTCAGCGCCAAGGCCCGGTCGCGCCCAAGTTCAGTCACGAATAGGTGAGTGGAGCAATAATAATAATAATAATACTTCACTCCTATTTTTGCCGCGAATGCTACATTTATGCAATTGTTTTTATTGCGTTAAATTTTTAGCTGCGAGAGAAATAAAAAGGAATCAACCGAACCAAAGAGTTCGATTGCGCGCAATGTGGTATTGAAATTTTTAGATCTGGGCGCCACATCCACATTGCCGAACGAGATACTTCGTTCCCCGATAAAATCAGGAGCAAGATCATGAAAATCATTGCCGCCACCGCACTCATCGCCGCACTCGCCAGCGCATCTGCCGCCTTCGCGCTCGAACCGATTCCGGGCTCGATTACCTATGCCGGCAAGCAGGCCAATATCGTGAAGGCCCCCGTAGGATCGACCCTGTTCCACAATTTCAATTTCAAAGGCGACAAGATTCGGGAAGTCTACAGGGTCAACGCCGATCACACCGTGACATTGGTTCAGCGTGGCATCATCAACGATTGATCTGACGTCTCACCTGCTCGCCGAACAGCCCCGAAGTGAATGCTCCGGGGCTTTTTATACCCGGCTACCGCGCGTAATCGACGGGGATCGCCGAACCACTTTTCAGCGTCTCCATCGATATCGACGCGGACACATCGAACAATTCGATCCGCTTGACCAGCCGTCGATAGACCACGTCGTAATGCTCCACTCTCGGCAACACCACCTTCAGGATATAGTCGTAATGCCCGGTCAACCGATGCGCCTCGACGATCTCGGCGATGTCGGCGACAGCCCGACGGAATTCCTCGATCCATTCATCAGCATGATGGGCCGTCTTGACCAGCGCATAGACGGTGGTCGGCACGCCCATTTTCTCACGATCGAGCACGGCGATGCGCCGGGCGATGTAGCCGCCCTCCTCCAGTTTCTGAATACGGCGCGAGCAGGCTGACACGGAAAGCGATACCTTCTCGGCCAGATCCGTGACTGCAATGGCGCAGTCCATTTGCAACCACTCGAGAATCTTCCGGTCTCTTTCGTCAATCACGCTGATATTCTCCGACAACTGAAATCAACGACGCAAAATTTGCGCGCCAAAAAGACAAATGACACGTCTTGATTTGCAAGAAAAGGCGCTACTACCGCCAAAATCGCACACCAGATGCGAGCCAGATCGGCGATCATCGATCATCAAAACACAAGGAGATTGCAATGCAGATGATGGGCCTGATCGGTGGGATGAGTTTCGAAAGTTCGGCCGTCTACTACCGGCTGATCAACGAAGCCGTACGGACCAGGCTCGGCGGACTGACCTCGGCCGAAGTCATCATGCACTCCGTCAATTTCGAAAGCATCGTCGCGCTGCAAAAGGCCGGCCGCTGGGACGATGCCGCGCGCCGCCTGGGAGACGTTGCGGCAGGGCTGGAGAAAGCCGGGGCAAGCTGTGTCCTGATCTGCACGAACACCATGCACCTGGTGGCCGGCGAGGTTCAGGCCCGCATCAACGTGCCGCTGATCAACATCATCGACGAGACCGCGGCCGCATTGAAGAAGAATGGCGCCAAGCGGCCGCTGCTTCTGGCCACCCGCTATACCATGGAGCACGGTTTCTATGCCGAGCGCATGCGCCGGAACGGCGTCGAGATCATGGTGCCGGATGCCGATGGTCGCACCGCGACCCACAACATCATCTTTGAGGAACTCTGCGCCGGTCACGTCATCGACAGTTCACGCGACAAGCTCATGGCCATCATCGAACAGGCCAAGGCCGAGGGTGCCGACAGCGTGATCCTGGGCTGCACGGAAATCTGCCTGATCCTCGACCCGACCGCCCTGCCTTTGCCGGGCTTCGATTCGACCACCATTCATGCCGAGGCAGCCGTGGATTTCTGCCTGGCCAACGGCTTGGCGACCAACGCCGCCTGAAATTGGCCGGACCTCAGATCGTCTGGCCACAAGCGCGGCAGAAACGGCGTACCGTTTCTGCCATTCCGTATTCAAGCGCATCTGCTGTCAGACCGTGGCCGATCGAGACCTCGGCCAGCGCCGGAATGCGACTGACCAATGCCGGCAGGTTCGCGACCGTCAGGTCGTGACCCGCATTGACCGCGAGCCCCGCAGCAATGGCCGCGTCGGCCGTCGTGCCGAGCAAGGCGATCTCACGCTTTGCCGCTTCAGGATTGTCGAAGCAGCCACCATAAGGCCCAGTATACAGCTCGACACGTTCGGCACCGGTCGCCTTGGCCAGAGCCATGGTATCGGTCTGTCCATCCCCGTCGACGAACAGCGACACACGCATGCCCTTGCCGCGAAGCCGGGTCACAATCCTCTTCAGGTCGTCGCCATGGGCGACCAGATCCCAGCCGTGGTCCGATGTCGCCTGCGATGGATCATCCGGCACAAGGGTCACCTGTTCCGGCTCGATCACCTCGCAAAGGGCAAGGAATTCCTCGGTCGGATATCCTTCGATATTGAATTCGGCTTGCGGAAATTCGTCGTCGATCAGGGCTCGCAGCAAAGGCAGATCGCTGAAGCGGATATGCCGCTGGTCGGGCCGCGGATGCACCGTCAGGCCGCTTGCCCCGGCTCGTAAGGCAATGCGCCCCAGATCCACCACGCTCGGCCAAGGCAAATCCCGGCGATTGCGAAGCATGGCGATGGCATTGAGATTGACGGAAAGCTTGGTCGGCATTCGATCTTGTCCAAAGGTCTGAAACGAACCGCATCCTTAGGCCAAGATCGACCGGAAAACCAACGAGAATTGCAGATGCACCGATAGAACGAATTGATGAATAGGATCCGCCCGTATTGGCGAACCCGCGGACTTTGGGGTATTGACGCAAAGCCTGTATAGATTAGTCAGATTAAACCGTGTGACAAAGCGCACAAAACGTCTGTCCAGCTCACAATCCATTCGCTGCATGTCTGGGGTTTGCAAAAATGATCGAACCGTCGGTGGAGAAGCAATGAGCGCCGAACAACGGACCGACCGCGAAGAGATCAGCCAGGCTTTGCAGACCATTCTTGCCAGCCAGACATTCTCGCGGTCAGAGCGTTTGCGCTCATTCCTGAAATTTGTGGTCGAGATGGAACAGCTTGGCCGAGGCCATCAGATCAAGGGTTACACGATCGGGATAGACGTCTTCAGCCGTGGCGAAGCCTTCGACCCGGGAACAGATCCTTTGGTTCGGGTCCAGGCTGGCAAGCTCCGGCATCTTCTCAACCAGTTCTATGCCGATGAAGGGCGCAACCAGCAGCTCCGCATCCGCATTCCTCTGGGCGGCTATGTGCCATTGTATGAACGCGCGGTCTCCGTCCGTCGCAGTGCAGATCACCCAAGCCCCGTTGCCGACCTGTCCGCGGGATCGGATACCCGGGAACCGTCCACTCTTCCCGGCCCAACGCCCAAGGTGCGTCTGGGTCGAGAATTGCCGCGCCTTTTCTTTGATGTCGATCCCGGCAGCGACTGGCGTGGCGACATTTTTTGCAATGCCGTTCGCCTTTGGGCAGACCGGCTCTGGGGCGTTTCACTGGCCGCCATTGGCGACATGCCCGACCAGGAACCAGGGCCACAGTCAGGAAAAAATCCGGATCTGTTTTTCGTCTTGGAGGTCAAAACCAATCCCCACGACGGCACACTTCAGGTCAAGCTGCGCCACTTCGCCTCCGGACAGACACTTGCGGAGGAAATCCATCCGCATACCGTGTCGGGCACAGTCCTGCAGCTCGGCGCTCTGGCAAACCAGTATACCGGTGCAACGCTGACACTCCCAGGACATCTCTATCAGTTTTGTCACGCGAGCGGCCTTTCCAGTCAGCTCATGCAATGTCTCGATGCCACGTACCGATATGCCTTGCTGCGCACCGACGACGCCTATCAGCAGGCCAGAAACCATCAGCAACGCTGGGTGGGGCTGCGCGGGCGACATGACATCGTGACGGAAATTCCCCAGCTGCTGGCACTCACCGTTTTCAGGGGCTGAGCCTGAGCCGCCGCGTGCACCTCTTCGCCACGCGAAAAAACGGCTGAACGCGCATCACCAAGCGTTACAGCAGCAGAGATTTATTTATTTCGGTGAAAAGTAATATAAATATAGCGTCAGCTCACCGGGGCAGGGTCTGGAAAAGGCTCGGCCGTTGACCAGCAGACACAGGAGCGCATCGGGAAAAGCAGGAGACGAGCGACACACTGGGGGGACGGGAGGTGTCATGGCGAACGGTCCGAAACATCTGCATAAATTCGAAAAACCGACCGGACGCATGCGGGATGATCGGATTGTCCTGCCCGATATCATATTGCCACCCAATGTACCGTCCGAGCCCGTTGCGATCGCCGACATGGCCGAACTGTTCGGCATCACCCATCGGACGCTGCATTTCTACGAGGAAAAAGGCCTGATCGGCGCCAGTCGCATGGGCTTGATGCGCGTCTACGGCCAATCCGATGTCGCACGCATGGCAGTCATCAACACGTGCCGGGAAGTCGGCATGCCGATATCTGTCATTCAGGATCTGTTCGAGCGACTGGCCACAGCCAAGTCGCGAACGGAGGCGAATGGGCTGCTGGAAGAAGCGCTGACGACACGGCGACGTGAGTTGACCGCAAGCCTATCCACGATCCATCGGCAATTGCAGCAAGTCAACACACTGCTGGCCAACGAGGGCACAGCCACAACGGGACGAAGCAGCCTGACGAAACAGACCATAGACCTGTCCGATATCGAGCATCGCTGCCTCCATCTGATGGCGGAGGGACATACGACGAGCCGCATCGCGAGGAGCTTCGAGATGAAGATCGACGAGGTGACCGAGATCGAAGACGGGCTCATTCGAAAGATCGGCGCCCAGAACCGCTTCCAGGCCATCGCCAAGGCGGTTCTGCTCGGCATGATCGCCAGTTGACCTGCCCCGTCTGCAAGGCTGCCGCTCAAGGCAACCGGGTAAATACCAGGCTGTGCATCGACCTTTGCCCGCACAGACCCCGGCCGATCACCGCACGATGGTCAGCGTCTCTGCTGCACGGGTGACCGCCGTATACAGCCAGCGTTCGCGCGTATCGCGAAACGCCCAGCTCTCATCGAACAGCACGACATTGTTCCACTGCGAACCCTGGGCCTTATGCACCGTCAGCGCATAGCCATAGTCGAATTCGTCATAACGCTTGCGGGTTGACCACGGCACTTCGGTCTCGATGTCCTCGAAGGCCGCCTTCAGCAGCTTGATCTTGGCTGCCCCGCGATCCATGTCGTCGTCTTCCGGCTTGACCAGGAGATTGATGCCCGGTTTGACCGTTTCCCGAGACGAGGTCATGACCTGCCAGAGCGAACCGTTGAGCAAGCCCTTGACCTGATCATTGCGCAGGCAGACCAGCTTGTCGCCCGCTTGCGGATGCTCGACGGTAAAACCCTTCAGTTCGCGCAGGCGCTTGTTGTAGCGGCGGCGCGTCTTGTTGGTCCCGACCAGAACCTGGTCGGCCTCGAGTACCAGTTCCTGGTTCACCTCGTTCTTCGAGATGACCCGCGCGGTCGACCCGTAGTCGCCATACATGATCTCCTTGCCCTCGCGGATATGCATGGCAAGCTGGATGATCGGATTGTCGCGTGCCTGGCGGTGGATATCCGTCAGCAGATAGTCCGGCTCCTGCTCCGTGAAATAGCCGCCACCGGTGACCGGCGGCAACTGTCCAGGATCCCCAAGCACCAGGATCGGCGTACCGAAGCTCATCAGGTCGCGGCCAAGCTGCTCATCGACCATCGAGCATTCGTCGATGACGATCATTGCCGCCTTGGCGACTGGACTCTGCCGGTTGATCGAGAACATCGGCGCGATCGATGTCTTGCCGGTCTCCTCGTCCTCGACAGCCTCTTCGCCGCGCGGCCGATAGATGAGGGAATGGATGGTCTTGGCATTGGACGCCCCACGCGAACGCAACACCTGGGCTGCCTTGCCGGTGAAGGCCGCGAAAAGCACATCGCCGTCGACATGCTCGGCGAAATGTTTCGCAAGCGTCGTCTTGCCGGTCCCGGCATAGCCGAAGAGCCGGAAGACCGGCGACTTGCCCTCTTTCAGCCATTTGGAAACGGCCTTCAGGGCCTCATCTTGTTGCGGGGCAAATTGCATGGCCTAGGCATGCGCGGATTCGAGCCTTGATTGCAAGCCAAAAGGCCGGCTAACCAGAACAAAGAGTGGACATCAGACGGCCAGCGGGTCGTTTGCCAACTGGATCGGGCTACCATGCGGTGTCGCTTCCGCAGCGCGCTGCCAACCTTTCTGTAGCTCCAGGACCACCTGGGCATCGGCCACACCCTTGTCGATCAGAAGTGCCGTCAATGCCGCAACCCAGGCATCGAAATAGTCGGTGCCGTCCGCCGCCCGGTCCGGCTTGTGCACCTCGCGCGCAAGATTCTGCGCCCATTCACTCCATTCGAAAAGTCCGCGCTCATGCAAATGCACGGTCATCGCGAATGCCTGGGCGTGCCACGGCTCGCCAAAGACCGGATCGCCTTCGACCGATTTCGGCAGGCCCGGAGATTGCGCCAAAGGCGACGGGGTTTTACATGCGCTCAAGATAGCTCTCCCACGCATCGATGGAAATCGTCAGGGAAGGATCGGCCCCCTCACCCCAGATCTCGTCACCGGTAAAGACGACCGTGTAGACCCATTGCGGATTTTCGCCGTTGCCATGCGCGTTGTCGTCCGGGAAAACGAACCCGCCCTGCACGGCTTCGACAACGCCGCGCTTGGCGCGGGCATAGCGCGGCAAGCGCGTGTGGCCGAGCGGATGGAAATTCTTCGTCCTGACCTGGTCCCCAACGGCAAACCTCGCGGCCGTCTGAACCGGACGGTCGCAGGCGCCACCCTTGGCCAGCACGCTTTCAACCATATCCGCCTTCAGCACACGTTTTGGCCGGACACCTTGCGCGATATGCTGCCCCGACGACAACTCTTCGCGGCTGGCAAACCCATGCCGCTCCAGCAGTGTGTCGATACCGCGGATCCACACCTCGTAATAGCTTGCCGCAAGATAGTCGGCCGGCGGAATGCTTTCCCGCGCATGCCGGCTTTCATCGAGTGTCCAGGCACCGAAGGTGCCGCAGGACAAGGTAATGCCGAGTGCGCGCTTTTCCCATTCGGCGTGAAAATAAGGTTCGTTTCGCTCCGCAGCGATCGGGCCGAACCCCATCTGGCCGCCGAGATCATGCGGGCCGTTCATCGGATATCCTCCGGCGCAAGCGCAAGACCTGTTCCGATCATTGCATCGCGGGTGACGAGATCAGCCAGTTGCTCTTCGCTGAAGCCCTCCGTGCCGACCGGTCGCAAAGGCACCACCAGATATCGCAGTTCCGCGGTCGAATCCCAGACACGGATTTTGACGCCGTCCGGCAGGGCGACACCAAACTCTTCCAACACGCCGCGCGGATCAATCACCGCGCGCGACCGATAGGCCGGCGCCTTGTACCAGACCGGCGGAAGTCCGAGCACCGCCCACGGATAACACGAGCACAGCGTGCAGACGACCATGTTGTGGCTCTCGGACGTGTTGAACACGGCACGCATATGCTCGCCCTGCCGACCGGCAAAGCCCAGACTGGCAATGGCCGCGGTCGCATCCGATTTCAGCCAGGTTGCAAAGGCCGGATCGCTCCACGCTCTCGCAACGACTTTGGCGCCGTTGCGTGGCCCGACCTTCGTTTCATAGGTGTCGACAATCGCGTCGATCGCTGCAGGATCGATCAGGCCCTTGTCCGTCAGCAAGGTCTCCAGCGCCTTCACCCGCGCCTGCATGTCTAAATACTGGTTGTCGTGGTGATGACCGTGATGTTCGTCATGCGCATCATGGTCGTCGGAATGATTGTGGTCGTGAACCAAGGACGAGCCTCCCAGAGGATTGTACGAACGGTTGTAAGCTTCGTCTCCCGGCCTGCCAAGAACTTGGGAGAGCCGTTCCTGTCATTTTGCTATCGGCAAGGCCTTGCCTATATCGCCTTTCAGCAAGTGCAGGAACGGTGCGGGCTCAAGCCGGCCGGGTGCTGCAAATGGATTTGAGAAGGCAAAAATGAAGAACAGGATGACGCCGGAATAGGCGCCAAACATCGACAGCAGGGCAATATGCGTGCGCGTGGGCCGATAGACATAGAAAGGTGCAGCAACACAGATCAGGCCAATCAATGCCGGCGCCCAGAACAGGCCGGCAAACGTACCAAGTGTCGGCGCCTCACGCGTCTGCCTAAATCCGGCAATGTCGGTGATGCGCTGGCGCATGTGCTGGGCAAGATAACGTTGCCGGTCGCTCGACGGCTCTAGGTCGAGAAGGATGTTGTATGCCTTGTCCCATTCGACCCAGGCGGACGCTGACAGCCCTTGCCTCTGCGCGAGCCGTTGCCACTCCTCATCGACCACCAGCGCGACATAGCGCGCCAGATGTTGCTGGACCGGAACCACTATCGGCCCGTCATAGCGCGCCGCATCATTGAAAACATCAGATATCGCCACGGCCTCCTGGGTCAGGTCCGTGCGGATGCCCTTGTAGTCGTCGAGTTCCTGGGCATAGACGAGCGCCAGGATGAGCCCGTGCAGCGCCGCCACGCGAACGGCTACCGTGCTGGCTGCGTCATGCGTTCGATCACCCTCGTCGCCGCTGGTCAGAAGCCGGCGCGCCAGAAAATAGCTGCCGAGAACAAGCCCGACGGCGCCCAGAACGAAACCGAAGCCGACAAAGCCGGAACCAACAATATCCATCATGATGTGCCGCATCTCTCAAAGCCGGCGACGGCCGGCTACGGTTATTTCAACATGGGCCAGAGACTGAGAACCAGCAAGATGGCCATGGTAATATTGAACCATTTGAGCCGCACGGGAACCGACAGCCACTCTCGGAGCGCAGAGCCGAAGCCTGCCCAGGTTGAAACACTTGGCACATTCACTGCTGCAAAGACCAGCGCGACGACACCCACCGTCAGGGCATAGTTCTGTGGATCGGGATAGACCGCCATGGCCGTGACAGCCATCACCCAGGCTTTCGGATTGACCCACTGAAAGGCTGCCGCTCCCAGGAAAGTCATCGGGCTGGCCTTTGTCTCACCCTGACCCAGCGTTCGCGACGTGCCTATCTTCCAGGCGATCCAGATCAGGTACAGCCCGCCGGCGATCTTCAGGCCCGTATAGACCAGGGGCACCGTTGCCAGCACCGCACCAAGGCCAAGGCCAACCCCGAGCAGTAGCGACAGGAATCCGGCACCGATCCCGAACATATGCGGAATCGTGCGACGGAAGCCGAAATTCACGCCCGAAGCAAACAGCATCATATTGTTCGGTCCTGGCGTGATGGACGTCGAAAAGGCAAAAAGAATCAACGCCAGCAATGTGTCGATGGACATGGACGTCCTCCCGTTCAATTTTTGGGTCAGCATAGCTGTCCCAACATGGGTGACCAGCCGGTCACTTGTCTCCGTGACACGAACCCGTCGCAACTCACCATTCTTGCAAGCTCCGCATTCACTGCTATCTTCGCAGCCGGAATTCGAGGAGAGCGCCATGAACGACCCTATCCCGACCGTCAACCTTCCAGGCGGCGCAAGCGTGCCGACCATCGGTCTCGGCACCTGGATGATGGGGGAGGACAAAGGGCGCATGGCGGATGAAATCGCGGCGGTACGCCATGCCCTCGAACTCGGGATGACGCTGATCGATACGGCGGAAATGTATGCGGCTGGCGAATCCGAGAGGATTGTCGGCGCAGCGGTGAAAGACCAACGGGAGCAAGCCTTCCTCATTTCCAAGGTCCTGCCGTGGAATGCCAGTTTCGAGGGTACGATCGAAGCGTGCAACAGTAGCCTCCAGCGCCTCGGAACCGACTATCTGGATCTCTACCTGCTGCATTGGCGCGGCGAGCACCCGCTTGCCGATACAGTCGGCGCACTCGAAACATTGAAGGCTGCCGGCAAGATCAAGTCCTGGGGCGTTTCCAACTTCGACCTCGATGACATGGAAGAACTCTTCCAACTGCCCGACGGCAAGAACTGCTCGGTCAACCAGGTGCTCTACAATCTCTCACGCCGAGGCATCGAGTATGATCTTCTGCCCTGGTGCCAGGAGCGCCATGTCCCGATCATGGCCTATTCACCCATCGAGCAGGGGCGCTTGCTCCGGCATCAGGAGCTCGTCCATATTGCCAAAGCCTACCAGGCGACGCCGGCCCAGATTGCCCTCGCCTTTCTTCTCGACCGCGAGGGGGTCATACCGATCCCAAAGACCGTCAGCCTGAGCCGCTTGCAGGAAAACCGCGATGCCGTGGAACTGGACATCACCGACGAGGATTTCGACCGGCTGGATGTCGCCTTCCCGCCACCATCAAGCAAGATGCCCCTCGAAATGTTGTGAGTAAGTCCATCCTTGCAATGCTCAGCGCTTCGCGGGCAATTCCGGCGCCTTTACGCGAGGCAGAAAGGGAATTAGGGCATTTCCTAACTTCCTTTTCTCCAGCAAAGGCGTGACGGGTGTCCCTGATGAGCAAGAAGCAGAAGAAGGATGTCACAAACGACATCATGGACCGGGCCTCCCAACGCGTTTTCAATGCGCTGGCCTCGGAGCCCCGGCGCATGATCCTCGTTCATCTTTCCGGCTCAAGCCTGACTGCGGGCGAAATTTCCTCGCGTTTCGACATGGCGAAACCGTCGATCTCACAGCATCTTGCCATTCTCGAGAATGCGGGCCTGATCGAGGGCGACAAACGCGGACAGTTCATCCACTACAGCCTCTTGCCGGATCCGTTGCGCCGGACGCTGCAAGGTTTTGTCGACCATGTAGCTCCGCGCGAAAGCGGCGAAATCACAAAGACAACGAAAAAAGCAGCCGACAAGCCAACAAGCTCCGGCGAGAAGAAATCCAAGGAACTGGACAAGAAGGCATCCATCGAGGCAGTGGAAAAGAAGCCGGGCAAACCGGAAAAGGAGATGCCACAGCAGATGGGCCTTCTGGATTTCCTTTCCGCCCTCGACTGAGCCCCCAGCCTCAAACGCATACGGGCGGCCAAAGCCGCCCGTCGAAGAATTCAACGCGATATCGCGGACCTTACATACCCTGCGAGCCACGGTTCATCGCGGCAATCCCCGTCCGGCAAATCTCGTTCAGGCCAAGCGGCTTCATGATCGCCACGAACTGATCGATTTTCGACGACTTGCCGGTGATCTCAAAGATGAAATGTTCAACCGTCGCATCCACCACCTTGGCGTGGAAAGCATCGGCCAGACGCAAAGTCTCTGCCCGCATTTCGCCCGACGAGACAACCTTGACCAGCGCCACTTCCCGCTCGATCGGCCGCTCCTGGCCAAGTTCGCGCGCCCGAACCGTAAGGTCGAGAACCCGATGCACGGGCACGATACGCTCGAGCTGTGCCTTGATCTGCTCGAGCACGCTCGGCGTACCCCGTGTCACGATGGTAATGCGCGACAGATGTGCCTCATGCTCGGTTTCGGAAACCGTCAGGCTTTCGATGTTGTAGCCGCGACCGGAAAACAGGCCGATGACCCGGGCAAGCACGCCCGGCTCGTTGTCGACCAGAACCGAGAGCGTGTGGCTCTCGACCGCTGCGGTTTCCTTGGAGATGAAATAGGCCGAACCGGTCGGCTGAAGCTGTGCACTCATGGTCTTCAATCCTTCGGTTAAACGAGCTGGCGGCCCTTGGCATCGATCGCGTTGGCAACGGCTTCGTCCGTCGCCTCGTCCGGCAGCAGCATCTCGTTATGTGCCTTGCCCGACGGGATCATCGGGAAGCAATTGGCGAGATTGGCCACGCGGCAGTCGAAGATCACCGGCTTGTTGACCGAAATCATTTCGTTGATCTTGTCGTCCAGTTCATCCGGCTTTTCGCAGCGCAGACCAACGGCGCCGTAAGCTTCCGCCAGCTTGACGAAATCCGGCATCGCCTCCGTATAGGAATTCGACAGGCGGTTGCCGTGCAGCAACTGCTGCCACTGGCGCACCATGCCCATATACTGGTTGTTGAGGATGAACACCTTGACCGGCAGCTCGTGCTGGATGGCGCAGGACATTTCCTGGATGCACATCTGGATCGAGGCGTCGCCCGCAACATCGATGACCAATGCGTCGCGATGCGCGACCTGAACGCCGATGGCGGCCGGCAGGCCGTAGCCCATCGTGCCGAGACCACCCGACGTCATCCAGCGGTTCGGCTGTTCGAAGCCGATATACTGGGCCGCCCACATCTGGTGCTGACCGACTTCGGTTGTGATGTAGGTGTCGCGATGTTTGGTCAGCTCATAGAGCCGCTGCAGCGCATATTGCGGCATGATGACGTCCTTGGACGGCGTGTATGCGAAGGAATTGCGAGCCCGCCACTTGGTGATGCTCTCCTTCCACTCGACCGTCTGCGCCGTATCCGGCTTCTTCGGCAGGGCGCGCCAGGCACGAACCATGTCTTCCAGGACGCTGCCGACATCGCCGGTGATCGGCACATCGACACGAACATTCTTGTTGATCGACGACGGATCGATGTCGATATGGATCTTCTTCGAGTTCGGCGAAAACGCATTCAACCGGCCGGTGATACGGTCGTCGAAGCGTGCGCCGATGCAGACCATGACGTCACAGTCATGCATCGCCATGTTCGCTTCATAAGAACCATGCATGCCGAGCATGCCGAGCCAGTTCTTGCCCGATGCCGGATAGCAACCCAGCCCCATCAACGTCGACGTGATCGGAAAATCGGTGAGCCCAACCAGTTCGCGCAGCAGCTTGCTGGCTTCCGGGCCGGAATTGACCACGCCGCCGCCGGAATAGATGACAGGACGACGGGCATTGGCCATCAGTTCGACGGCAGCATGAATGGCGCGCTGATCGCCCTGCAGCTTCGGCTGATAGCTGCTGGCGGGCTTGTGCGCTTCCGGCGGCGTATAGGTGCCAGTGGCAAACTGGATGTCCTTCGGCACATCGACCAGAACCGGACCCGGGCGGCCAGACTGAGCAATACGGAAGGCTTCATGGATGATACCGGCAAGCTGGTTGACGTCCTTGACCAGCCAGTTGTGCTTGGTGCACGGGCGGGTAATGCCGACGGTGTCGCATTCCTGGAAGGCGTCCGAGCCGATCAGGGCGGTCGGAACCTGGCCGGAAATGCAGACAAGCGGAACGCTGTCCATCAGCGCATCCTGCAGCGGCGTCACGGCATTGGTCGCACCGGGGCCCGAGGTGACCAGCAACACGCCGACCTTGCCGGTCGAGCGTGCATAGCCTTCGGCAGCATGACCAGCACCCTGCTCGTGGCGAACGAGGATGTGCTGGATATCGTCCTGCTGGAAGATCTCGTCATAAATCGGAAGCACGGCGCCTCCGGGATAGCCGAAGATGTGCTCTACACCATTGTCTTTCAGCGCGCGCAGAACGATTTCGGCGCCGGTCATCTGGTTGTCTTTACCCGTCATGCTGTGGTTTCCATCTGCCTTCTGGATTTTTAGGGCTGATACCCCGGTTTTGGGCATAAAAAAAGGCCCCTTGAGGAGCCTGTCATCTAGCGCATGGGTGGCTAACGCCGGATGGTTACACCATCCTGCCCATGCGCTGTCCCACCACGATAAGTACGTTCGAGTTTTTCATGGTGCGAAGTGTTAGCCACAAACGATCTAAGCGTCAACGCATCATTGATGAATTTTTGCGCCCTTTGGCGCAGTTTTATTGCGCAACTGATCTGAGACCGTCGCGTGCGCCGCAGCTATACGAAGTCTTAAGTCGTTCACGGATACGCTCTCGTCTAACTGGGAGTTTTCTTGTTGAACGATGATCTTCACAAGTCTGGCGCTGCCGGAGACCAAGACCGCCGCGATGTCATGCGGCCCGGCAACCGAATGCTCGGACGCGTCGTCGCCTGTAATGGCGCCCGCGCAACAATTGCGGCTGTCGCCGAAGATGGTGGCACCGACCTGACCGAACTCTGGTCGGTCGGACGGCTGATCTCGATCACCGTCGGCAAGAACCGAGTCGTGGCGCTCGCCTATTCAATGCAGACGGGCAGCAAGGACTGGGGCGAAGGCGAGGACAATACCTTCCTCATCGAAGTCGAACTTCTCGGCGAGGTCCATGTCGGCGATGACGGATCGGAAATCTTCTCCACCGGCATCTCGCGCTATCCGTATCTGGGTGCCATCGCCCACCGCATCCGCGCAGCCGACCTGCTGCGCATCTACGACACTCGTCAGGGCGACACCTGCGTCATCGGCAAGCTGACCCAGGACGAGACGATCGACGCCGCCATCCATGTTCCATCCATGCTGTCGAAACACTTTGCGGTTGTCGGCTCGACAGGTGTGGGCAAGTCAACCGCGGTTTCCCTTCTCCTGCGCAAGGCGATTGAAAGCGATCCGAAACTGCGTGTGCTGATCCTCGATCCGCACAACGAGTTTGCCGCAGCCTTCCCAGATCACGCCGTGGTCATCGACACCGATACACTGGACCTGCCCTTCTGGCTAATGCGGCTGGAAGAATTTGCCGAAGTGCTGTTCCGTGGCCGCCCGCCCGTCCCCGAAGAGCTGGATATCCTGCGCGATCTGATGCCGGAGGCCAAGCGCGCCTTCCGCGGCAACGAATCGGCCCTGATGCGCCGTGCATCGGACAAGAGTTCGATGACCGCCGACACGCCCGTTCCCTATCGCATTGCCGATCTGATGGCCCTGATCGACGAACGCATCGGTCGCCTCGAAGGGCGCGGCGAAAAGCCGTTCCTGCGGGCGCTGAAAATGCGCATCATGTCGGCGATCAACGATCCGCGCTATCACTTCATGTTCTCCAGCAACACGATCAGCGACACGATCATGGAGACCATCGCCCACATCTTCCGCATTCCGGGCGACGATCGACCGATCTCCACCTTCCAGCTCGCCGGCATCCCTTCCGAAGTGGTCAACTCGGTCGCCTCGGTTCTCTGCCGCATGGCCTTCGAACTTGCCCTCTGGTCCAACGGCGCGATCCATATGCTGGTCGTCTGCGAAGAGGCCCACCGCTATGTGCCCGCCGACCAGAGCCTCGGCTTCATCCCGACGCGCCAGGCCATCGCCCGTATTGCCAAGGAAGGCCGTAAATACGGCGTCTCGCTCGGCATCATCACCCAGCGCCCGGGCGAGCTGGACCAGACCATCCTGTCCCAGTGCTCGACGCTGTTTGCCATGCGCCTGTCGAACGATCGCGACCAGGAGATCATCCGCTCGGCCATTCCCGATAGCTCGATCTCGACGACAAGCTTCATTTCCTCGATTGGCAATGGGGAGGCCATCGCCTTTGGTGAAGCGATTGCCGTCCCGATGCGCATGCGTTTCACCCGCGTCGATACCAGCCACCTGCCGAAGGCCAATGGCGCGACGGCCAAGAGCTCGGAAGAATCACCCGACACTGTCGATCTGCGCACGATTGTCGGCCGCATGCGCGCCATCGCTGCACCGGATATTTCAGCATTCCAGCAGAGCTTCGATTCCAGCATGCTTGGCAGTCGCGGCTTAGGCGATCCTTCGGGCCTCTATGACGATGAAGAGCCCGATGACTATAACGACGACTATTCCGCACCGGCCTTTGCTGTCAGCGAGCAGCGACCATCCGTTGCGCCGCCATCCTACGAGCCTCCACCCTTCCGCAACACACTCCCGGCATCCGAAATGCCACCGATTGAGCCCTATCGGCCCGACATGCTGCCACGCAACCCGCCGGCGGATGACGGCCAGCGCTATCGCCCGGAACCTCCGGCCCCGGCTCCCGCCTTCGCCAGGGAACCGGTAGCCACGACGCCAGGCTTCGGCACCTCGACACTGCGCCGCGAGCCTGGGCCGTCGCTGCGCGAAAGCATCCTGAAGAAGCCGCTCTCAAGCCTCTACAAGAAGGACTGAGCTCCGGCTGAAGTGAAGCGGTTACGGCAATTTAAACGGGCTTTCGTTGCGCCGGATCGATCCTCGACCAGCTGTCGTCCATCTGGTTGCGGAACCAGGTCATTTGCCGTTTGGCATATTGCCGCGTAGCCGCCGAGGCGCGTTCGATCGCCTCCTCTCGACTGACCCTGCCCGCCAGCATATCGGCGATCAGGCTGACGCCGATCGCCTTCATCGCCGGCATCTCCGGTGACAGCCCCTGAGCGAGCAAAGCCTGCACCTCCTCGATGGCGCCGTCTTCCATCATCATCGAAAACCGCCGATTGATCCGTTCGTGCAAAACGGCCCGGTCGGGCAGAACCACGAACTTCTCCGCCCGCGCCGGATCGACAATCATCGGACCCGCCTTGCCCTGAAAACTCGAGATCGACCGCCCGGTCGCTTCCAGCACTTCAAGCGCCCGGACGATCCGCTGACCATCCTGTGGTCGGAGCTTCTCAGCCACCACCGGGTCGCGCCCGGAAAGTTCGGCATGAAGCGCTTCCGCCCCCTCATCGACAGCCCGCTGACGCAGGGCGTCACGGATAGCCGTTGGAATAGCCGGCATATCCGACAGTCCACCGGTCAGAGATTTGAAATAGAGCCCCGTGCCGCCGATGATCACCGGCATGCGGCCCTCGGCCTTCAGACCACCCAGAACGACTCCAACCTCGCGCAGCCAGTCCCCGGTTGAATAGCTGGTTGACGCCGGTACGTGGCCATAAAGCAGGTGCGGGACGCCCTCCATGTCGGCCTCACTCGGCCGCGCCGTCACCACACGCAAGGTATCGTAAACCTGCATGCTGTCGGCATTGATCACGACACCATCATGGCGACGCGCCAGTTCAAGAGCCATTGCGGACTTGCCGCTGGCGGTCGGCCCGGTTATCAGGATCGCGTCGATGTCTTGTCTAGGATCTTCCATCATGGCCTTGGTTGCCACGCTTGTTGCCAATCCGTCAAATCCCGTTCTCACCCAGGCATTGGGCGAAGGAGCCGCAGCCGCTGTTTCAGCCTCTGGTCTTTACTGGCTTGCCGACGGCATTGCCTGCGACATCGCTCTGAAAGACGGTACCGAAGCGGTGATTGCCGAAAACCGCTTGCGCGACGCCATCGCGGACCTGCCAATCGATGTCGTCGTCCAGGACGCGGACACCCGACGCAAGCAGTTCCTGATCGCCGACATGGATTCGACCATGATCGGTCAGGAATGCATCGACGAGCTGGCAGCCGAAGTCGGCCTGAAAGACAAGGTATCCGAGATCACCGCCCGGGCGATGAACGGCGAAATTGCCTTCGAGCCGGCCCTTCGCGAGCGCGTTGCCCTGCTCAAGGGCCTGCCGATTTCGGTGGTCGACGAGGTGATCGCCAAGCGTATCACGATGACACCCGGCGGGCGGGAACTGATCGCTACGATGAAAGCGAAAGGCTACTACACGGCCTTGGTTTCCGGCGGCTTCACCGTCTTCACCTCGAAGATCGCCGCAACGCTGGGATTTGACGAAAACCGCGCCAATATCCTGATGGAAAGCGGCGGACTGCTGACCGGTGAGGTCGCTGAGCCTATCCTCGGCAAACAGGCCAAGGTTGATTCGCTGCTCGAAATCGCAAACAGGCTCGGCCTCCGACCGGAGGACACGCTTGCCGTCGGCGATGGCGCCAATGACCTCGGCATGCTTGGCATCGCTGGTTCCGGCGTCGCCCTGCATGCCAAGCCGACGGTCGCAGCCCAGGCGAAAATCCGCATCGACCACGCTGACCTGACCGCCCTGCTCTATTTGCAGGGTTATCGAATGACGGACTTCGTTACGGCCTGATCCGGCAGGGAGAGCCATGATCGTCCTGGAAACCACAAGGCTTTATCTACGCAACTGGCGCGAAACCGACCGGGATCTATTCCGCGAGATCAACCGCGATCCAAAGGTGATGGAATTTTTTCCGTTCCGGCGTAGCCGCGAAGACGCCGACGCGCTGATGGACAAAGTCACGTCGATGATTGCCGATACCGGTCTTGGCTTCTACGCCATGGCGGACAAGGCAACGGATGAGGCCATGGGGTTTTGCGGCCTGTCTCCGGCGGGTCTGTCCGAAATCCTGCCTGACGATGCAATCGAGATCGGCTGGCGGCTCGCCACCCGTTTCTGGGGCAATGGCTACGTCACCGAAGCAGCAAGAGCACTTTGCCATTATGGCTTCGACAACAAGGGCTTGCACGAAATCTATTCCTTTGCGGTCGAAGCAAATACCCGCTCCATTGCCGTCATGCAGCGAATCGGCATGTCAGCCGTCGAAAATGGCGCATTCGATCATCCACGCGTACCGGACACTCATCCGGGGCTGAGACGGCATGTGCTGTATCGCAAAGCAGCAAAAACAGCCCCCTGAATCGGCACAGGCGGCACAAAACCATCAAAGATGACAATCTGATATTTGCGATTTATTCAAGATTAAGTTGTTTCGCATATATCAAGTTGCATGCACAACCGATCGCGATCCCGACTATCTGCACAAATCTCGACGCTGGCCGACACTTTCCTCCGCCTTGGGGAAACAGGCAGCAGCGAGGAAGAAGTCAATAGAATTCGGGCCGTCCGGCTGGCCACGGTCTGGAACAGCACGCCCTGGATGATGGCAGCCAACTTCGGCAATGCCGTTTTGACCATCATCGTCTTTGCCAACCATCCGTCCGCCTTGCTGGTCAACATCGTATGCGGGCTGCTGATAGTGATCGCTTTTCATACCAGCCTCGGTTGGTGGCGCGGGCACGGCAAGCCCATCCGCAGGCATGCCAGCATTCGCGGCACGCGCAATGCGGTGATTTACGGCGCATTGCTGAGCTTCCTCTGGGCGACGATCGACATTATCGGCTTCGCCGACGCTACCGGCAGCCAGAAACAGGTCCTTATTGCACTGACGGTCGGCATGACAGCCGGTGCCGGCTTTGCCCTCGCCACCGTGCCCGCTGCGGCCATTGCGTTCTGCGGCATAATGGGAATGGGTGTCGCGATATCCTTGCTGCTGACATCTGATGTGATCGGCCTCTATCTTTTCGCACTTTTCCTGATCTATGTCGCCATCATTGTCCGCGCGTCTCTGGCACTTTGCAAAAGCATCACCGAGCGCGTGCAGGCAAAGTTGGCAGCTCTCGAACAGCGCGATGTGATCAATCTTCTTCTCAACGATTTTGAGGAAAACGCCGCAGACTGGCTTTGGGGCACGGATGCGGACATGCGGATTGGTCACGCCTCGCCGCGCTTTTGCGAACAGTTGCAGGTGCCCGACACATTCATTCTCGGCAAGCCGATCATCGATGCGCTGCCCTTCGCCCGGATCGGCAGCAAGCCGATCGACGGAACAGAGACACGGGAAGACTTTCACCGTCGCATGTGCCAGAAGCAATCGTTTCGTGACGCCGACATCTGTGTGGAACAGGCCGGAGAACTGGCGATATGGTCGCTGACAGCCAAGGCCATCATCGATGCTTCCGGCACATTCACAGGCTACCGTGGCGTCGGCCGCGATGTGACCGCCAGTCGTGAAGCGCGGCTGCGGATCGAACACATGGCACGCCATGATCCGCTGACCGATGTCGGCAATCGCACCTTGCTGAACGAAGATCTCACACGCGCCATTGCACGTCACGAGCGCTTCGCAGATCCGTTCTCGGTCTTGCTGCTGGACCTCGACCGCTTCAAGCAAGTCAACGACACGCACGGCCATGGCGTCGGTGACGAATTGCTCCGGGAGGTCGCGCGGGTACTGAATACGCTCTGCGACGAGACCGACACTCTGGCACGTCTGGGCGGAGACGAATTCGCCATTCTGCACATGTCAGCGGAGGGGCCCCAATGCTCCGGCGTCCTCGCTACACGCATCATTGAACGACTGCAGCGACCCTTCTCCCTGAAATCCGGCACGGTCCAGGTCGGTGTCAGTATCAGTATTGGTATTGCCTGTGCGCCGATAGATGGCACAGAGGCCGACCAGCTGCTGCGCAATGCTGACCTTGCGCTCTACCGGGCAAAAGTCGATGGCCGCAATCGCTTCCACTTCTTCGACACGTCGCTCGACGCTTCGGCACGCCGCCGCAATAAGATCGAACACGAACTTCGCATGGCGCTGACCAATGACACGCTCTCATTGAACTTCCAGCCCCTGATCAGCGCGGAGAGCGGAAAGGTGGTCTGCGCCGAGGCTCTGTTGCGGTGGAATCATCCAACATTGGGGCCAATAAGTCCCGCGGAATTCGTGCCGATCGCCGAAGAGACAGGCCTTATCACAGGCATCGGTGCCTGGGTGGTCAACCAGGCCTGCAAGCTTGCGGCCGATTGGCCGGCGCATATTCGCGTCGCGGTCAACCTGTCACCGCGCCAGTTTATCAGCCCTGGATTGCTGCCGATGATTGAAAACGCGCTGCAGCAGAACTCTATGACGGCAGCGCGGCTCGAACTGGAACTCACCGAGAGCCTGCTCATGAACTCCACGCCCGGCGTTGGGGAGACACTTCAGGCGTTGAGCAGGCTTGGCCTGCGTATCGCGCTGGATGATTTCGGCACCGGCTTTTCGTCGCTCAGCTACCTACTCCACTATCACTTCGACAAATTGAAGATCGACCAGTCCTTCATCTCCGACCTCGAAACCAACGCCGACAGCCGCGCCATCGTCAGCTCGATCATCAATCTGGCAAAGGAACTGCGTATGTCTGTTGCCGCCGAAGGGATCGAGGCAACAGGCCAGCTCGACCTTTTGAAGCAGTTCGGCTGCGGCGAAATACAGGGCTATCTTGTCAGTCGACCAATGCCGATCGATCAGTTCGAAGCCTATCTCGCCGCTGAAAGCAGCGCGCCGCTGCGTCTCTCCGCCTGATCGGCTATTCGAGCGGGACTGCAACGAGCCGCAGATTGCCTTCCTTATCGGCAATCATCAGGTACCCGCTGCGCCGTCCCTCGCCCTTGATGCTGGTCAGTTTCTCGGCCACCTGCTGCGGGGTCTTCATGAACTCCTGCGCCACCTCGACAATGACGTCGCCGGCCTTGAGGCCCTTTTCCTCGGCCTTGGAACCGGGCAGGATCCGTGTGATCACCACGCCCTCGACGCTCTCGGCAATTCCATAAGACTTGCGAGCTGCGTCATCCAGCACTGCGATCTCCACGCCGATCAGGCCTTCGGTCACAGGTGCCGCCGATTTCTGCTCGGCAGGCGCCGTCTGGTCCTGCTCTCCGGATTGCCCGTCATCCGGCGTCTGGCTGTCGGGGGACTGGTTTTCGCCATCGGGCGTCTCGTCCTCTGGCATCGCCTGATCCTCGTCCTCCGGCGCGACGCTCTGTTGTCCGTCTTCGGTTTCGTTGCTGGCAACTTCGTCATCTTCCAGCCGTCCGAGCGTTACCTTGACGCTCTGCTCCTTGCCGTCCCTGAGGATGACGACGTCGAGCGGCGTGCCGATCGCGCTTTCTGCCACGATCCGGGTCAAGTCCCTGGTCTCGCTGATCACCTTGCCATCAAATTTCACGATGATGTCGCCGACTGCGATCGGCCCTTTTTCAACCGGGCCGCCCTCGACGATGCCGCTGATCATCGCGCCGCGTGCCCGACCGATCTTCAGACTTTCGGCCACCTCGTCGGAAACCGGCTGTATGCGCACCCCGAGCCAACCGCGACGGGTTTCGCCGAACTCCTTCAACTGGCTGACGATATTGGCGGCAAGCTCCGTCGGCACGGCAAACCCGATACCGATCGAGCCACCGCTCGGCGAAATGATTGCCGTGTTGATGCCGATCACCTCGCCGCTCATGTTGAACAGCGGACCGCCGGAATTGCCCTTGTTGATCGCCGCATCGGTCTGGATGAAGTTGTCGTAGGGGCCCGCATTGATGTTGCGGCCGCTTGCCGAAATGATGCCAACGGTAACCGATCCGCCAAGACCGAACGGGTTGCCGATCGCCATGACCCAGTCACCGATCCGCATCTTGCGCGAATCGCCGAACTTGACCGAGGTCAGCGGCTGCGGCGGCTCGACCTTGAGCAGCGACAGGTCGGTCTTGGTGTCGGTGCCGATCAGCTTGGCCTTGAGCTTGGAGCCGTCGGAAAAGATAACCTCGATATCATCGGCATTCTCGATGACATGATTGTTGGTGACGATATAGCCGGTCGGATCGATGACGAAGCCGGAGCCCAGCGAATTGACCTTGCTGCTGCTGTCGCCACCCTCGCGGTTCTTGTAGAAATCCTCGAACAGTTCCTGAAACGGCGAGCCTTCGGGCACCTGCGGCAGGGGACCGTTGCCCTCTTCCTTGACGCTCTGGGAGGTCGAGATGTTGACCACCGCGCCGAGCAGGCCACTGGCGAGATCGGCGACGGATTCCGGTCCCTGCGCAAAACTCTGCTGCGGCGCACTGACGGTTCCAAACGCCACGGCGCTACCAATCAGGAAGGCCGGCAGGATCGTTCGCAAGGTGCGGGCGTTCGTGGTCATGGGCTTCCTCATTGTCGGTTTCAGTCCTGCTATCGAAACATAAGGCGGATTGGCAGAAGGGGAAATCACATTTGCCGGAAATCCCCTAGCGCAGACTTGCGACCAGATCTTGTCAGCCGCGCAAGAACCACACGATGCCGACGCCAAATATGATCGCGACAAGTCCCGAGAGACGCAGATGTTCCTCGGGAATGCCTGGCAGCAACTGTGCCATGCGCACAATAAAACGAGGGGCCAGTGCATAGACCAGCCCCTCGATGATCAGAAACAAGGCAATACCTGTCAAAAGGTCTGCCATGGCAGTTTAGTTTCCGGCAGGAGCCGGAACCGCTGGCGTACCTGATGTCTGGCCGGTCCCCACGCCACTGTTGAAGAAGCGGAAGAAATCCGAATCCGGCGACAGAACCATGGTCGTGCTCTTGTCGCTCAGCGACGCCGTGTAGGCTCGCATCGAACGATAGAACTCGAAGAAGGCCGGGTCACGCGAGAAGGCATCGGCAAACAGCCGGTTGCGCTCCGCATCGCCCTCACCGCGAAGGATTTCCGAATCGCGCTGCGCTTCCGCCTGCAACTCGACAACCTGACGGTCGGCGATCGCGCGGCGGCGCTGGCCTTCTTCGTTACCGCGAGCGCGGATCAGTTCGGCCTCGGCAAGACGCTCGGCCTTCATGCGGTCGAAAGTCTGCTGCGACACTTCCTGCGTCAGGTCCGTGCGACGGATTCGGACATCGGAAATCGTGATGCCCAGCGTTTCCGCGTCGGCCTTCAGGTCGCTGCGGATTTCCTGCATCATCGAGGAACGTTCGTCCGACAGGGCAGCTTCGAAGCTGCGCTGACCGTAGACACGGCGCAGCGATGCATCGAGACGCGTCCGAAGGCGGGCTTCCGCCGATTCCCGGTCACCGGATACGGTTTCACGGAAACGACGCGGATCGGTGATGTTGTAGACCACGAAAGCATCGACTTCGTAGAACTTGCCGCCAGAAACCTGGACACGAATGTTGTCGAGGTCGAAACGCAGCGCCTGATCTTCGACATACTGGACCCGATCTGCATCGGCAAAGGCGAACGGCAGTTTGAAGTACAGGCCAGGCTCGCTGTAGACGTCCTGGATCTGACCGAAGCGGACAACCACTGCCTGCTGGCGTTCGTTGACGACGAAGACGGACGAATAGATCAGCACCAGCAACACGGCCAGACCGATCAGGATTGCAGCCAAACGATTGGACATCTTAGTTGCCTCCCTGCGTCTGCGCCGGACGTGTGATTTCATTCAGCGGCAGATAGGGAACCACACCCTGCTTTTCGTCGATGATGACCTTGTTCGAATTCTTCAGAACCTGCTCCATGGTTTCCAGATAGATGCGCTGGCGGGTCACGTCAGGCGCCTTGCTGTACTCGTCATAGATGGAGACGAAGCGCTTAGCCTCACCGTCCGCTTCCTTGACGACACGGTCCTTGTAGGCTGCCGCCTCTTCGCGGATCTGCGCAGCCTGGCCTCGGGCCTGACCGAGCTGGGTGTTGGAATACTTGTTGGCTTCTTCGACGAAACGGTCTTCGTCCTGCTCGGCGCGCTGCACTTCGTCGAACGCGTCGGCCACCTCGCGTGGCGGTGCCGCATCTTCGATCGCCACGGCATTGATGGAGATACCGGCCCCATAGGAATCCATGGTGCCCTGGATGATCGCCTTCACACCAGCCGCGATGTCCTGACGCGCATCACGGAAAATGTCCTGCGCCGGACGACGCCCGACCACTTCACGCATCGCGCTCTCGGCCACCTGCTGCAATGTCTGCGCCGGGTTTTCAAGATTGAAGAGATAGGCCTTCGGGTCCGAAACCGTGAACAGAACCGAGAACTGAACGTTGACGATGTTCTGGTCGCCCGTCAGCATCAGACCAGCGCTTGCATTGCTGGAATTGGCGCGACCGCCGATATTCTGCTGCTGCTCGGTGACCTTGACGATCTCGACCGTCTCAAACGGCCAGAAATGGAAATGCAGGCCGGGCATCGAGATGTCTTCCGTCGGCTTGCCGAAGCGCAGCTCGACGCCGCGCTCGTCCGGCTGGACGGTGTAGACGGCCTGGATTAGCCAGAAGGCCACGAGAACGAGGGCAAGGATTGCCACCACGCCACCGTTGAACCCACCCGGGACCACGCTCTTCAGACGATCCTGTCCGCGACGGATCAGATCCTCCAGATCGGGGGGCGTGTTGTTGCCGCCACCGCCACCACGTGGCCGGTTCGGCCCCTGCCCCCAGGGGCCCTGATTGTTTCCGCCGCCGCCGCCGCCCCATGGACCGCCGCCGCCGCCGTTCTGATTGCTCCAGGGCATTCATACCTCTTTTGTTGTAAAATCGCTCCCAAGCCCCTCGCGGACACCCCGGAAGGCAAGCGCGCAAATGACTGACATGGTTATAGGTATCAGCCCACCGGCTTTCAACGCAAACCAGTCAACTTCTTTCAAAGACAGGGGAAATATTACGTTATCAGGCGCGCCTGCGACGGTATATCGCGTAGCAGGTGGCGTAATTGTCTTTTTCGCCCGCCGGAACGACGGTTTCCTCGACCTGCTCGAACACAGCCGGGTCGATTTCGGGAAAGTGCGTATCACCGTCGATCTCGGTCTCGACATGAGTGACATACAAGACGTCTGCATATGGCAGCGCCTGGCGGTAGATCTCGCCGCCACCGACGACACAGACCTCATGCACGCCCGAAGCCTCCGCGAGAGCCCGCGCCCTGGAGAGAGCCGCATCAAGACTAGCGACCGTCTCGACGCCCGGCATCTCGATCCGGCTGTTGCGGCTGACGATGACATGCGGACGTCCCGGCAAGGGCTTCGAGCCGACAGACTCAAACGTCTTGCGCCCCATGATCAGCGGCTTGCCCATGCTGAGAGCCTTGAACCGCTTCAGATCGGTCGAGAGTTTCCACGGCATATCGCCATCGCGACCAATCACGCCATTGCGCGACACGGCCACGATGATGACGATATCAATGCTGGCCATCGCCAAACTCCTTGCTCGGCTTCTGCGCAGCGCCTAGACGGCAATCGGCGCCTTGATGCTTGAATCAGCGTCGTAGCCAACCAGCGTAAAGTCTTCAAACTTGAAGGAAAACAGGTCCTTCACCTCCGGATTGATCTGCATGTGCGGCAACGCCTTCGGGGTGCGTGAGAGCTGCAGATGTGCCTGCTCGAAATGATTGGAATAAATATGGGCATCGCCGAGTGTATGAATGAAATCGCCGAGCTTCAGACCGGTAACCTGGGCCACCATCATCGTCAGTAGCGCATAGGAAGCGATATTGAAGGGTACGCCGAGAAAGATATCAGCCGAACGTTGGTAAAGCTGGCAAGACAGCTTGCCGTCGGCAACATAGAACTGGAACAGGCAATGGCACGGTGGCAAGGCCATCTCGTCCACTTCCGCCGGGTTCCAGGCCGAGACGATATGGCGGCGCGAATTCGGATTGGTCTTGATGCCTTCGATCAGCTTTTCGATCTGGTCGATATGCCCACCCTTGCCATCCGGCCAGGACCGCCATTGTGCACCATAGACCGGGCCGAGATTGCCGTCTTCATCGGCCCATTCGTCCCAGATCGTCACGCCGTTCTCGCGCAGATAGCCGATATTCGTTTCGCCTTTGAGAAACCACAGCAGTTCGTGAATGATCGACCGCAGATGCAGCTTCTTTGTCGTCGTGACCGGAAACCCTTCTGACAGGTCGTAGCGCATCTGATAGCCGAAAATCGAACGCGTGCCGGTTCCCGTCCGGTCTCCGCGGTCGGTCCCCGTCTCAAGCACATGGCGAAGAAGGTCGTGATACTGCTTCATGGGTCGGGCCG
>ERZ1034401.27-NODE-27-length-69281-cov-22.732442_pt1 | contig 69281 bp, 70 predicted proteins | sample MGYA00520601_ERZ1034401 | MGnify/ENA primary metagenome ERZ1034401 (study PRJEB33736, sample SAMEA104288476) | Azolla filiculoides | biome: Urban; feature: water surface; material: ditch water | place: Netherlands | collected 2014 ... | reverse complement strand
TCGCCATCTCGGGCGCGCCTTTCTTTGCTTACTTTCTTTGGCAAGACAAAGAAAGGGAGTCAGCCCCGGCAGGGGATGAAACAAGGGATGAACCCAAAACAAAACAACCCACCCCAAACTCAAAAGAAATCAAAACCCCACCGGACTAGGCACACTCCCTTCCTTCCCATAGTTCAACCAAGCATCAGCAAGCTGCGCATGCAGTTCCTCATTCGAACTCGCCGCCATTCCAAGATTGCGCAGCATCCCGTCCTTCACGCCGTAGATCCAGCCATGAACCGTCAGCGGCTGCCCGCGATCCCACGCGTCCTGCACGATCGTCGTCAGGCACACGTTGTTGACCTGATGAATCACGTTCAGCTCGCACAGCCGGTCATGCTGATCCTGCTCACGGACTACCGTGCCGAGATACGTTTCATGCTGCTCGGCCACATCCCGCACGTGACGAATCCAGTTGTCAGCTAGGCCGAAGCGTTGCTTCGTCAGCGCGGCCTTCACGCCCGAACAGCCGTAATGGCCCACCACCGTGATGTGCCGGATCTTCAGCACTTCCACCGCAAACTGCAGGACTGACAGGCAGTTCAAGTCCGAGTGCACGACGACGTTGGCGATGTTGCGGTGGACGAACACCTCGCCCGGCGGCAAGCCGATGATCTGGTTGGCCGGCACGCGCGAATCCGAGCAGCCGATCCAGAGGTATTCCGGGTTCTGCTGATTGGCCAGATTCGAGAAAAACGCCGGGTCTTCAGCGTTGACCCGCTCGACCCACTTCCGGTTGTTCTCGAACAGCTCTTTGATGCGTTGTGGCATGGTTTCCCGTCGTGTTGAGAGGGTTAAGCGGCGGCGCGCTGCAGCGTCGTGTTGTCTTGTGCTGCGTTGTCGGGCGCGCTCGCGCCGTAGCGATTGACGAAGCGTTCGGCTGCGTCATACGCGTAGAAATCGTGCATCTGCCCGGAGAGCAGGCGCTCTTTGTACCCCTGCCACATGGAAGCTTCAAAGAAGTCTGCGTGGTGCTTGAGGAAGGCTTCGCGCACGCGCGGGTCGCCCAGCAGGAACGTGCGGTACGTCTCGGGAAAAATGTCGTGCGGGCCGACGTTGTACCAGACCTCGCCGGACATTTCTTCTTCTTCCGTGCGCGGTTCGGGCACGGTGCGGATGTTGCAGTCGGTGAGGTATTCGATCTCGTCGTAGTCGTAGAAGACCACGCGGCCGTGGCGCGTCACGCCAAAGTTCTTGTACAGCATGTCGCCCGGGAAGATGTTCGCGGCAATGAGTTCCTTGATGGCGTTGCCGTATTCGATGATGCCGTGCTCGACCTGCGCATCGGTGCCTTCGTGCAGCCAGATGTTCAGCGGCGTCATGCGGCGCTCGATGTAGACGTGGCGGATGACGATCTCTTCGCCGCCGTCTTCGCTGCGCTGGTATTCGACCATCGAAGGCGCGTGCTTTTCCAGCTCCTTGATCAGGTCGTCGTCAAAGCGCGAGAGCGGGAAGGCCACGTCGGAATACTCCAGCGTATCGGCCATGCGTCCCACGCGGTCGTGACGCTTCACAAGCTGATACTTGCTCTTGATCAGCTCGCGCGTGGTTTCCTTGGGCGGCGGGAAGTAGTCCTTGATGACCTTGAACACGTACGGGTACGACGGCAGCGTGAACACCAGCATCACGAGGCCCTTGATGCCCGGCGCGATGATGAACTTGTCCGACGAGTGCTGCAGGTGATGCAGGAAATCGCGATAGAAGAGGTTCTTGCCCTGCTTCTGCAGACCCAGCGAGGTGTAGATCTCGGCGCGCGGCTTGCGCGGCATCAGGTCACGCAGGAAGGTCACGTAGGCAGACGGAATCTCCATGTCCACCATGAAATACGAGTGCGTGAACGAGAACAGGATCAGCAGTTGTTCCTGCCGCAGCAGCACCGTGTCGAGCGAGAGCTGGCCGGCGGCATTGCGTAGGATCGGCACGGCCAGCGGGAACGTCTTGTCGCCGTTGATCACGCGCCCGATGATGTACGCCGCCTTGTTGCGGAAGAACAGCGACGACAGCACGTGGATCTGGAAATTCGGCGCGATGCGGAAATCGCCGAAGTGCTCGCCCACCGCGCGCACCACGTAGCCGATATCACGCTCCAGGTCTTCAAACGGCGCGTTGAGCTGGAAGTTGTGGACGATGCGCTCGAAACAGGCGCCCAGGCCATCGCGTGTGCCGGGGTAATACGCGCGGTACGTCGGCTTGGTGGGCGACTCTTCATTCTCGATGTACTCCGTCGAGATGGCCGGGCGCACGAAGATGAAATCGTTGTTGAAGTACGAACGATGCAGGATACGCGTGCACACCGAGTTGAAGAAGGTCTCGGCGCACTCGGGCTGATGATGGTTGGTCAGCAGGCCGATGAAGTGCAGCTTGATCTGGCGCCAGATCTCGTCGTCGATGTTCTCGGCGTCGTATTCGTCTTCGAGGATGACCGAGGCTTCACGCACGCGCTCGTCGTAATAAGCAATGCGGTCGCGCTGCAACTGCTGCAGGCCGGCCCAGTCTCCGGTCTCGAACGCCGTCTTGGCCTGTACGCTGACCTCGCGGAACAAGCGATAGTGCTTGTCGAAGCCGTCGAGCATCGTGCGGGCAACGTCGAAGGCGATCTGCGACGAGAGGAGCTTGGGGAAATGGGACATGGCGTGTGCGCGGGGGCAGGGAAGCGGCAAAACCAGCAAACCAGGCAGACCTAGATTGTAGGGTCTTCGGTACCGTGTTCGCGTCCTGAAACCGTTGCGCCTCCTTATCCGTTTGGCTGATGGCCCCGTGCCCCAGCCCCGCCTGCTCTCGCCAGTTACATCGTCTCTGCGTACAGCTCGCGGCCGATCAGCATGCGGCGGATTTCCGACGTGCCGGCGCCAATCTCGTACAGCTTGGCGTCGCGCCACAGGCGGCCGACCGGGAATTCGTTGATGTAGCCATTGCCGCCCAGGATCTGGATGGCTTCGCCGGCCATCCAGGTGGCCTTCTCGGCGGTGTAGAGGATCACGCCGGCGCAGTCCTTGCGCACCTGGCGCACGTGGTCGCGGCCCAGTGAGTCGAGGTTCTTGCCGACCGTGTACAGGTACGCGCGGCAAGCCTGCAGCGTGGTGTACATGTCAGCCATCTTGCCCTGGATGAGCTGGAATTCGCCAATGCTCTGGCCGAACTGCTTGCGGTCGTGGATGTACGGCGTGACCACGTCCATGCAGGCCTGCATGATGCCGATCGGGCCGCCGGAGAGCACCGCGCGCTCGTAATCCAGGCCGCTCATCAGCACCTTGGTGCCGCCGTTTTCCTGACCGAGGATGTTTTCCACCGGCACTTCTACATTCTCGAACACCAGTTCGCCCGTGTGCGAGCCGCGCATGCCGAGCTTGTCCAGCTTCTGCGCCACCGAGAAACCCTTCATGCCTTTTTCGACGATGAACGCCGTCATGCCGCGCGCGCCCAGTTCGGGCTCGGTCTTGGCGTAGACGACCAGCACGTCGCAGTCGGGGCCGTTGGTGATCCACATCTTGGTGCCGTTGAGCACGTAGCGGTCGCCTTTCAGTTCCGCGCGCAGCTTCATGCTGACGACGTCCGACCCGGCATTCGGCTCGCTCATTGCCAGCGCGCCCACCCATTCGCCCGAAACCAGCTTGGGCAGGTACTTGGCCTTCTGGGCCGCCGTGCCGTTGCGATGGATCTGGTTCACGCACAGATTCGAGTGCGCGCCATACGACAGGCCCACTGACGCCGACGCACGGCTGATTTCTTCCATGGCGATCATGTGCGCCAGGTAGCCCATGTTGGCGCCGCCGTACTCCTCGGCCACCGTGATGCCGAGCACGCCCAGCTCGCCCATCTTGCGCCACGCGTCCATCGGGAACTGGTCGGTGCGGTCGATTTCGCCGGCACGCGGTGCCAGCTCGCCCTGCGCCCAATCGCGCACGGCCGAACGCAGCATCTCGATGTCTTCGCCCAAGTCGAATTTCAGGCCGGGCAGATCAATCATGGTGGTCTCCTTGGGCGCGGTTCGAGCCGCGGGTGTCTCTAGTCAGTGGTCTGGCGCTGTGCGGTGCGCCTCGCTTATGGCGGGCGCCGCGGTGCCGGGAGGGTGCTGCAGGGTGTTGCGTATTGTATTGACGTTTACGTAAACGTCAATGACTGTCCATTACGTAGATTTGCGGAATCAGGCGGCCTTGCGACGCTTGGTCGGCTTGACCGTGCCGGCCTGCGCGTCTTCCAGCAGGCGCCGGCACTGGCGTTCGTGCTGGTCGATCTCGGCCAGTTGGGCGTTCAAATCTTCCAACTGCTGCGTCAGCACCGCACGGTGTTGCGCCAGCGATGCCAGGAAGCGCTCCAGCTGCGGCACCGTATCGCGCGGCGACTCATACAGGTCCAGGATCTCCTTGATCTCGCCCAGCGACAGGCCGAGCCGCTTGCCTCGCAAGGTGAGCTTCAGGCGCGTGCGCTCGCCGGCCGAGTACACCCGCCGACGTCCGCCCGGGCCTTGGCGATCCGGCGCCAGCAGACCCTGGTCTTCGTAGAAGCGGATGGCGCGCGGCGTGATGTCGAACTCGCGTGCAAGATCGGTGATGGTGAAGCTTGCGTCGGCAAGCGCGGCGGCATCGCCCGATTCAAGATCGGCGGCAAGCGCGGCGGCGGCAGACGGAGTGGAGGCGGACATACGGCGGGAACGGGCTAACGGCAGAGGAGTGATGACACATGCACGCCGGGCAGCGACATTAAGTTTTCGCTTAAGATGGATGACCGGCGGCGAATTGACGTTTACGTTAGCGTCAATGGCGCCAAACCGCAATCGCAGAGACCGCCGCACAGCAGCTCAAGGCGGCGACCGAGACCCCACCCACATGAACGCGCTCGAACACCAACTCGACTATCCCTTTGGCGACACGCTTCCCGAAGGCGGCACGCGGTTTGAAGTCGCCCCTGGCGTCTACTGGCTGCGCATGCCGCTGCCGTTTGCGCTCGATCACATCAACCTCTGGCTGCTGCGCGATCGGCAGGACGGGCAGGACGGCTGGACGATCATCGATTGCGGCATCAACCACGAAGCGATTCGCGGGTACTGGGAAACGATCTTCGCGAACCACCTCGACGGCCTGCCGGTGCTGCGCGTGCTGGTCACGCACTGTCATCCGGACCACGTCGGCCTGTCGAACTGGCTGTGCGAAGGCGGCGACCAAAAACGCTGGAACGTGCGCCTGTGGATGAGCCTGGGCGACTACGCCTTCGCGCGCATGCTGGTGGGCGGCACGGGTGCGTCGAATGCCGGCGGCGAATTTGCCGCGCGCCATTTCGAGCGCCACGGCTTGACCGACCCGACTTCCATCGAAGGCATCCGTAACCGCAAGGATTACTACAGCACGCTCGTGCCAGGCGTGCCCAGCCAGTACCGCCGCCTGATGGACGGCAATGTCGTCACCATCGGCGCGCACACATGGCGTGTCATCACCGGTTTCGGCCACGCGCCCGAGCACGTCGCGCTCTACAGTGAAGAGGCCAACGTGCTGATTTCCGGCGACATGGTTCTGCCGCGCATTTCCACCAACGTGAGCGTGTTCGATCTGGAGCCTGAAGCGGATTCGCTCACGCTGTATCTGGATTCACTGGGCAAGTACGAGCCGCTGCCCGCGGATGTGCTGATTCTGCCGTCGCACGGGCGGCCGTTCCGGGGGCTGCATACGCGCATTCGGCAACTGCGCGATCACCATGCGGATCGCCTGGCCGAAACGTTGGCCGCGTGCAAGGCCGCGCCGCAATCGGCACGCGACATCGTCAACGTCATCTTCAAGCGTCAGTTCGATGTGCACCAGATGACCTTCGCGATGGGCGAGGCGCTTGCTCACCTGCATGCGCTGTGGCATCAAGGCGAACTGGTGCGCGAAACCGACGCGGACGGTATCGTTCGATTCCACGCAGCTGCATAAACCGCACGACCCGTGCCTTTCAACGGAGCCGCCCATGGCTGATCAGCATGACGTTCTCGACGACAGCGCCGTTGTCCTGCCGTTTCCCGCGCAAACGCCGACTGCGCCGTATTACGCCGTGATCTTCGCCTCCACGCGAACCGACGGCGACAACGGCTACGGCGCCATGGCCGACCGCATGGTGGAACTGGCGCGCAGCATGCCGGGTTTCCTCGGCATCGAATCCGTACGCGATGAGCTGGCTGGCGACCAGGGGCGGCCGGGCATCACCGTGTCGTATTGGTCGTCGCTGGAGGCCATTCGCGAGTGGAAGAACCAGAGCGACCACCTTGCCGCCCAGAAGCTGGGGCGTGAGCAGTGGTATGCGTCGTACCACCTGCGCATTGCCAAGGTCGAGTACGACTATGGGTTCGAGCGATAACGTATCGCTGCGGCCAACAAGAAACCCGCCAACCGGCGGGTTTTTTTTCGGCCTGAAGACTTGGCCCTAACGCAGCGTCTTCGCAAATTGCCCCAGATACCGCACGCCATCAATCGCGCGGCTGCCGTACCACGACACCATCTCGCCATCAACGAGGTAGACCGGCTTGCCGATCTGCTTTTCGAGCGCATCGACGTGCTCTTCGGTAAAGCTGTAAGGCTCGGTGGAGAGCAGCACGCAGTCGATGTTGCGCACAACATCATTGCTCCAGCGGAACGTCGGGTAGCGCGTGTCGGGCCGGTTGGGGCGGGCACAATCGCCGCTCTTGTTGGTGCCGCATTCCACGGGCGCCGGATCGTCGGGCCACGTATGGCAGTTGACGAGTTTGAGCATCCGCGAGATGTACGTGTCGCGCGACACGGTCATCCACGGGTCTTGCCAGATGGCGTACAGCACGCGGTGCGGCAGGAAGTGGCGACCGCGCAGCGCCTCCAGCTCCTGCGTCAGCGCATCCGACAACTTCTGCGCCTGCGCTTCGCGGCGAAAGATACCGCCCAACAGTTCGTATAGCGCGAGGTTGTCTTCCGGCGAGCAAGGATGCGTGACGATGATGTGCGGGATGAACTCGCGCAGCTTGTCGACGGTCGGACGCGTGTTCTCGTCAATGTTCACGATGACGTGCGTGGGCGCCAGCTCGCGCAACTTGTCCAGTTTGACGGTCTTGGTGCCACCGACCTTCGGTACGTTGCGCACCGCTTCGCGCGGGTGGATGCAGAAGCCGGTGCGGGCCACAAGCTGATCGCCCAGGTCGAGCGAGAACAGCAGATCGGTAATCGAAGGGACCAGGCTGGCGATGCGCGGTGTGGTGTCGACAGGGGCGTGGGCGAGCCCAGCCGCATCGGTGTAAGTCATGACGAAATCTCGGGGTTGCGGGGTTTGCGCCCGGCGCGCGCAAACGCAAAGTCATACAGCCCGCGCGGCAGCACGTGCAGCAGCTTGGCGACCATGCCCATCGGCCATGGCAGCACCGTGAAGCGCACGCCGCGATGGATCGCATTCACGGCTTTCAGCGCGAAGCGGTCCACCGGCATCAGGAAGGGCATGGGATAAGGATTGTGTTCGGTCATCGGCGTGCGGATGTAGCCGGGGGCGATCGTCACCACGCGCAGCCCAAGCGGGCCGAATTCCACGCGCAGGCTCTCCATCAGCTTGATCACCGCCGACTTGGAGGCGCTGTACGCTGCCGCACCCGGCAGCCCGCGCACGCCCGCCACGCTGGCAATGCCGACAAGCGTGCCGCCGGGCTGCCCAGGCTTGGCGCGTGCCAGCATCGGCCCGACAAACGGCTGGAACGTGTTGAGCACGCCCATCCAGTTGGTGTCCATCACGACAGCAAAGGCTTTCAGGTCGCCGGGTTCGCGCAAGTCCGTGCCGACCGAGATGCCGGCGTTGGCGATCACCACATCGGGCAGCCCGACCGTGGCGATAAAGGCGTTGGCCACGTCGCGCATCGATTCGGCGCTGCGCACGTCGGCGGCGTAGCAATGGCAGCGGCTCTGGATGCCGGCAGGCAGCGTCTGGACAAACTCGTGGAGCACGTCGACACGCCGCGCGACCAGCCCGATCATGGCGCCCTGCGCTGCGTACTGACGTGCCAAGGCTTGGCCGATGCCGCTGGAAGCGCCGGTGATGAAGACGATCTCGCTCATGTCGATGTCCTGGTAGGTGTGAAAAAGGCCGACGCACAAAAAACGCCCGCACAGGGGCGGGCGTCGATGGCGGTGTCACGCCCGGGCGAATGCCCGGAAACGCGTCAATCCGTCACATCTTGCGGTTGCGCACCTGGTCGACGAGGTAGTCGAGCGTCTGGGCAGCGCCCACGTTGCTGCCGGCATCTGCCGGCGACGTGGTGTATTTACCCTGCACAACGACGGTCGGCACGCCTTCGATCTTGTACTGATCGGCCAGCTGCGCGGCGCGTTTGGTATTGGCGTTCACACTGAACGAGTTGTAGGTGTCGCGGAACTGCTTCTCGTCGACGCCGTTGGCAGCCATGAACTTCGCAATGTCATCCAATTCGGACATCGAACGGTAGTTCTTGTGCAGTTGGTCAAACACGCGGTCATGCAGCGTCTTGCCGCTGGCGTCCTTGGCGTCGAGCTTGCCGAGCGCTTCCAGCGTGTAATAGATGCGGGTATGCGGCTCCAGCTTGGCATTGAAGGCCACCGGCACGCGCTTGATCACCACGTCCTTGCCTTGCTTGGCGACCCACGCCGTCCAGGTGTTTTCAAAGTCATAGCAGTGCGGGCAGCCGTACCAGAAGAACTCGGTCACTTCGATCTTGCCTGCGGGCACGGGCTGCGGCGTTTGCAGCACTTTGTATTCCTTGCCGGCGGTGGGCGCGGCGTTGGCCGGCGCGGTCATCAGGAAGCCGGCGCCGGTGGCGAGGGCAATCAGGAAAGCAGCGAGTTTTTTCATGGTGAATGGACGACGAATTAGACGACGAACTGGACGAAGCAACCGAAAAACCAGCGAAATCCAGCGCAGAACCGACAGATGCCGCTGTCAGCGTAACTGAGACTGAGGTTTCTGACCGATCGCAGCCCGCCGGGTTCACAGCGGGCTGCACGACTTGACGTTACTGGCGAGCGAAGCGAATGACCGACGATTCCACGCCCGTCGACTGCAGGCGGCCGCGCACGGCGGTCATCTCATCCAGCGAATTGAACGGCCCCAGGCGCACGCGATACATCGTGGTGCCGTTCACCTCGCGCTGCGTCACCTTGGCTTCAAAGCCTTGCATGGCGAGATTGCCCTTCTGACGCTCGGCATCTTCGGATGATTTGTAAGCGCCCACTTGCAGGAAGTAGCCCGTCTTGGCGGCATCTTGGCGGGCGATCTCGGCAATCGGGTCCGTCACCGGCTTTTCGTTGGAGGCGGTGACCGGCGCCTTGGGCGGCTTGGCGGCGGGCGCGCTTGCCACCTGCGGGGCCGAGCCCGGCTGGGCCGGATGGATGGTGATGCCCGGCGGCGGATTGTTCTGCTCGGCGGCCTGATCGACCGGCTTGGCCGGCACACGGCTCCACAACGGCGCGTTCGGGTCTGCTGCCTGCGGCGCGCTGGCTTGCGGCGCGGGCTGCACCGGCGTCGGCAGCGTGTTGACCACGTTGCCCGCTTCGCTCGGCTTGGGTTGCGCGCCGCCACGGGACACGAAGGGCACCGGCGCCTTGGTGATGTACACCGCCACCACCACGGCGATCGCCAAACCGACGATCAAGCCCAGCACCAGACCCAGAAACGTGCCGCCCCGTTGCGAGCGGGCACGGGAAGATTGCGTATTGCGTGCCATGTCGATCCTTCTAGAAGCGCCCGATTATAAGAGCGCCGTGTGATGCCAAATCGTGCGCGTTTACATCTTTTGCGGCGCGGACACGCCGATCACCGCCAGCCCGTTGCGCAGCACCTGACGCGTGGCAGCCAGCAGCGCCAGGCGGGCACGCTTGACGGCCTCGTCGTCGACCAGCACGCGATCGGCGTTGTAGAACGCGTGGAAATCGCCTGCCAGGTCGCGCAGGTAGAAAGCCACGGCGTGCGGGGCCAGTTCGCGTGCGGCGTCGGCCAGCATGTCGGGGAATGCGGCCAGGCGTTGCACCAGGGCGGTCGCCTGCGGGCTGACATCCGGGCCCGTCACCGCAGCCAGATCAGCGCAGGTGAGCGAGGCGGCGTCAACGCCTGCACGCTCGAACACCGAGCAGATGCGCGCGTGCGCGTACTGCACGTAATACACGGGGTTCTCGTCGCTCTGCTTGAGCGCCAGATCCACGTCGAAGACGAATTCGGTATCGGCCTTGCGCGACAGCAGGAAGAAGCGCACGGCGTCGCGGCCACGCGTGAAGCGCGCCGGCCAGTTCGGCTCGCCGGCTTCCACGCAGGCGCGGATGGTGTCGACGCCGGCTTCGCTGTCGGCGTCGCCGTTGGACCATTCGATCAGGTCGCGCACCGTCACGTACGAGCCGGCACGCTTGGAGATCTTCACCTCGGCGCCGTCCTTCATCACCGTGACCATCTTGTGCAGGACGTAATCGGGGTAGCCCTTCGGGATGCCGATGTTCAGGCCCTGCAGGCCGGCGCGCACGCGGGCGATGGTGCCGTGGTGGTCGCTGCCCTGCACATTGATGACCTGCGTGAAGCCGCGTCCCCATTTGGTCGTGTGGTACGCAACGTCGGGCACGAAGTAGGTGTAGGCGCCGTCGGATTTGCGCATGACGCGGTCCTTGTCGTCACCGTCGTCGGTGGTGCGCAGCCACAGCGCGCCTTCCTGCTCGTAGGTCTTGCCTGCAGCAACGAGCGCGTCCACCGTCTGCTGCACCTTGCCTTCGGTGTAGAGCGAAGACTCCAGGTAGTAGCGGTCGAACTTCACGCCGAAGGCCTGCAGATCGATGTCCTGCTCATTGCGCAGATACGTGACGGCAAAGCGGCGGATGGCTTCAATGTTCTCGACATCGCGCTCGCCCGTTACGGGTTCGCCATCGGAGGCGCGCACGGTCTTGCCGGCGAGGTAATCGGCGGCGATGTCGGCAATGTAGTCGCCGTTGTAAGCGGCTTCGGGCCAGTTGGCGTCGCCCGGCTTGTAGCCGCGTGCGCGGGCCTGGACGGAGACGGCGAGGTTGTGGATCTGGACGCCGGCGTCGTTGTAGTAGAACTCGCGGTGGACCTTGTGGCCCTGCCAGTCGAGCAGGCTCGCCAGCGCATCGCCCAGCGCGGCCTGGCGGCCGTGACCGACGTGCAGCGGACCGGTCGGGTTGGCCGAGACAAACTCCACCAGCACCGGCGCGCCGTCATGCGTGTTTGCGGCGCCATAGCGGTCGCCTTCTGCAAACACGGCGGCGATCACGTCGGCACGCGCGGCGGCAGACAGGCGCAGGTTGATGAAACCGGGGCCAGCGATCTCCACGGCGGCCACCAGGCGCTGGCCGCGGGCATCGGCGCGGATGGCATCGGCGATCTTGCTGGCCAGCTCGCGCGGGTTGGTGCCCAGCGGCTTAGCGAGCTGCAGCGCGACGTTGCAGGCGATGTCGCCGTGCGTGGCCTGCTTGGGGCGCTCCAGGACGATCTCCGGTCGGGCTTGGCCCTCGGGCAGCAGGGAGCCGACGGCGTCGGACAACAGTTGGGCGATCGTCTGTTTGTGGGAGGGCAGCATAAAGAAACCATGACGCCGGCAGTGCTGAATTGGATTGAAATCCAGTTCTGGCGCCGCCAGTTGCGTTGTTCGGGGAAAAGTACGAAATTTTATCAGGTGAGCCGCGGTCTCAGAGGTATCCGCCCCAGTGACGGCAATCCGCGGCCCCCACCCAACCAAGGGAAACAAGAAATCATGATCACCTTTACTTCGCACGCTTCGCAGAAATTCTCGATGCAGAAGGATCTCGCCATGGTGCTGCTGGGCGTGATCGGCAAGACGCTGGGCGAGCGCGGTGTCATCACGCCCGAAGAAATGCCCCACGCCATCGACCGCCTCAAGCGGGCCATCAAGGATGACACGCACCAGGCACATATCAAGGTGGCCGAACTGTCGGCGGCCGAGCTGGACGAAAACGGCGAAGAAGAGCCGCCGCACCTCGGGCAGCGCGCCTATCCGCTGCTGCACATGCTGGAAGAATCGCTGGTCGAACAATCCAGCGTGCTCTGGGGCGTCTGAGGACGGAGCGGGCCAAAAAAATGCCCGGCCGCCAAACGGGGCGGTCCGGGCATCCGGCCACAGCGGGCCGGGAGCGGGGGAGGGGGGCTGGCGCGCTGGCCGGTATCTCGTCCGACTGCTTTCGCTTTATTGGTCGTGGAGCATGTCGGACAACTCGTCCGCGTGTTCCTCCTCAACGGCCAGAATCTGTTCCAGGACGCGCCGCGTGGTGGGGTCTCGATCCCCGATGTAACGGATCATCTCCAGGTAGCTGTCGATCGCGATCCGCTCGGCCACCAGGTTCTCCTTGATCATGTCGACCAGGCCGTCGGCTTCCACGTATTCGGAATGGCTGCGCGTGGATAGTCCTTCCGGGTTGAAGTTGGGCTCGCCGCCCAGTTGCACGATGCGCGTGGCGATGCTGTCGGCGTGTGCCTGTTCCTCGTTGGCGTGCACCAGGAATTCTGCGGCGATCGGTTCTGCGTTGATGCCCTTGGCCATGAAATGGTGGCGCCGGTAGCGCAGCACGCAGATCAACTCGGTCGCCAGCGCCTCATTCAGCAGCCGCAGCACGGTCTCCCGATCGGCTTTGTAATCTTCGGTCACCGCACCTTCCTCAATGTGCTTGCGGGCACGTTCGCGCAAGGTTTTGATGTCGGTGAGGAAGCTGCTTTCCGAGGGGGCGGCGACGTTGGTCCGGCTCATGTGGTTGCTCCTGCGGGTGATTGCGGGTTGGTTTTATTCGCTGGCGTCGCGTCGGCTGCTTCCGCCGGCCAGCGCCACCACCAGCCCGATCGCTGCCCCAATCGCCACAGCGACACCCACCGACTTGAACGGTGCCGCCGTGATGGTTTCTTCGGTGCGATCGAGCGCCCAGTCCATGCGTTCGCGGGCCTGATGGGCACGCTCATTGGCGGCGCGGCGCAGCTGGTCGGCGCGCGCGTGCAGCGTGCGACTGGCGCGGTCGGCTTCTGCGCTGCCCTCGTCGGTCAATGTATGGATGGCGTTTTCAAGCGAGCGCAGCAGGCTCTGCACGTCTTCCACGGCAGGGCGAGCGGCATAGCGGGCGTGGTCGACGGCGTCGCTGGCACTGTTCATGGCGCGGTGCGCGCGATCATTGACGTCATCAATTCGGCTTCGGACGCGGTGGCTGGCAAAGAGTGACATGGTGAAGTTCCTCATCGTGACGCCCCGGAAGGCATACTCCGGCGGCGCGGTTGGTTCGGGCGCGGTTTCAGTTTTTGCGAAAGCGGGCCGCATGCCAAACCCCTTAGCAAGACACGGGCCGCGCTTCCGACTGGGTTGGCTGCGCTAATCGACGGCCTTGAAGACCGTGACGCCCAACACCAGAAACAGCACGAACAGCACTACGAAGATGAAGAACAGGACCTTGGCGATACTCGCCGCGCCTGCGGCAATGCCGGTAAAGCCCAGGACGCCGGCCACCAGGGAGATGATGGCGAAGATGAGTGCCCATTTCAGCATGTTGTCGTCTCCGGTTCGGATGGGATGGGAATGCAGGGCAGCGGAGCATTGGATGAGGCCGACGCCCTGTCGCGTATCCCTACGCACATCGCGTGCCTGACCGGGGTGCGCCCCAAGTGTCGCCCGGGGCGCCCACGCGGTATCATCCGAATTGCCAAAAAAACACAAACGCAACGCGCGCCGCGTCGGGCGGTTTGACGCGTTTCCTATGGGTCTGCATGCCATGCGGTCATCCTTGCGCTCCACTCTGCTGCTCGCCGGCGGCATTCTGCTGACGCTCGGGGTGCTGATTGCCTCGGAGACGGGCAACATCCGCCTGAGCCAGGGCTATCGGCAGGTGATTCAGTCGCAGCAGGCCGAAACCGCCATCAACGAACTGCTTGCCGAGCTGGTGAACGCCGAGGCCGGGCAACGCGGGTTCCTGCTCACGGGCAAGGACGAATACCTCGATCCATACAACAAGGCCATCCCGCACATCCACGCGTTGATGGCAGAAATTCGCGATCACTACGCCAACGATCCTGACGCGCTGAAGCTGTTCTCGGAGACGGCGCTCCAGGTCAGCCGCAAGCTCACCGAGATGGAACTCACCCTCATCTACGGCAAGCGTGATCTGGAAGTGGCGCTCGATCTCGTGCGCACCGATTTTGGCAAGGCATCGATGGAAGCGGTGCGGCAGGGGCTGGACCGCCTGCGTCAGCGTGAGATCGCCACCGTGGCGCGCAGTCTTGAACACGCCGAGCGCGACCTGGCGCTCTCGCGCTACGGCATTGCGCTCATCACGGCGGTCAACATCATCCTGCTGGTGGTACTGGGCATGCAGCACGCCAAGCGCCTTGCCGTGACGGAGCGTGAGCGCGACATGGCGGAGGAGGAAAGCCAGAAGCTCGACCGTATGGTGCGTGAGCGCACGCGTCAGTTGTCCGACTTGGCTGCGCACCTGCAGCGCGTGACCGAAGATGAGAAGACGCGCCTCGCGCGCGAGCTGCACGACGAGCTGGGCGCCATCCTCACCGCCACCAAGATGGACCTCCACTGGCTGCGTTCACGCATTCATGCCAATGAGCCTGCGGTAAGCGAAAAGATCACGCGCGTGATGGCCCACGTGGATCAGGGCATCCAGATCAAGCGCCGCCTGATCGAAGACCTGCGCCCGACGATCCTGCTCAACCTGGGTTTGGTGGAAGCGCTCTCGCAATTGACGGAGGACGTGGGCACGCGCAATGGCTGGCATACGGAAGTGAGCCTGCCCGACGATATGCCCAAGCTCACCGACGATGCGGCCATCGCGCTGTATCGGATCGTGCAGGAATCGCTGACCAACGCATCGAAATACGCGCATGCGACCACGGTGTCGGTGGCGCTCGATGTAGGTGAAGAGGGCGTGCGCTTGCGCGTGCGCGACAACGGCTGTGGGTTCCCCGCCGATATCGAGCGGCGCCGCATGGTCGGCCACCACGGCCTGCTGGGGATGGAGCAGCGCGCCATTGCGCTGGGCGGCACGCTCGTCATCGACTCAATGCCAGGCGGCGGTGTGACGATCATCGTCGAGCTGCCCCCCAGCGATGCCGTATTCGACCGAGGCGCGGCTAACGAACCGTCGGGCATGCAGGCGCTGACTGGCGGTATTGCGCCTGCCCCGGGCCGCGGCGGCGCGACGGTGTAAGTCGCTCGCCGTAACGCATCGCCCAAACAAAAAGCCCCATCGCGGGGCTTTTTGTTTTTGATGCCGGCGTCGCTGGCGCTGACGTTACATCTTCTGCTTGGCGTTGTCGGCCGAGTTCTCCAGCTTCTGACCACCGGTCTGGATGTCCTTGCCGGCGCCGGCCATGGTGTTGCAGCCGGCCAGGAACATACACGTCACTGCAAGTGCGGCACACAAGGTCTTCATCGAACGCTCCTTGAGGTGAGAAATGGCGTTGGGCGCGTGGCGCGACGGCAGATGCGGCGCGCTAAGAATCTCAGGGGTGGAAATGCTGCGCGGGCTGAGGACGGGGGCGGCCGACACCGGCGCGCTCTTCGATCACCTCGAACACCTTGTCGAGTTCGAGCGATTTGTCGAAGAAATAGTTGGCGCCGGCTTCAAAGCAGCGCTGCCGGTAGGTCGGAACCTGAGCGTGGTTGGTGTAGACGATACGTACGCTGGGCGACGCTTGATCGCGCAGCGTTTGGAGGACTTTGAAGCCATTGCCCTGCCGCAATTGCAGGTCGACGATCACGACGTCGTAGTGGCCCTGCCCCAGAAGGCCCAGCGCCAAATCTTCGGTGTCTGCCCATTCGACCGTCGCCACGAAGGCGGAGGCCTTGAGGTATTCCAGCACCATGCCGCGAAGCACCGGGGAATCCTCGATCAGGAGGACGCGCAGGCCACGGGCGGAGAGGGTGACGGCTTGATCCAGCATGGGTTGATGTTAGCCAGCGGGTTGCCGAGGTGGTATCAGGCGTTGTCCTACATGCCAGTTGGGTTTGCGGTGCGCCAAGGGGTTTTGGCGCCCCATCAGGTGCTACTCAACCAGGCCGTTCTTGATGGCGTAATACGTCAGATCGGCATTGGATTTCATGCCCATCTTTTCCAGAATCCGCGTGCGGTAAGTGCTGACCGTCTTGACGCTCAGGAACAGCTCTTCCGCGATGATCGATACCGATTGCCCGCGCGCCAGCTTGCAGAAGATCTGAAACTCACGCTTGGACAGCGTCTGGTGCAGCGGCTGGTCGGTCGGCTTTTCCAGGCCGCCAATCAGCAGCTCGGCCACGGTCGGGCTGACATAGCGACGGCCTTGCGACACGGTACGGATGGCCTTGACCAGCTCGTCCGGCGCGCTTTCCTTTGTCAGATAGCCCGATGCCCCTGCGCGGATCAGGTTGATGGCGTACTGGTCTTCCGGGAAGGTCGACAGGATCAGCACCGGCAGATCCGGATGGCGTTGGCGAGCCAGCTTGAGGGTGTCGATGCCGTTGCGATCGGGCATGGAAATGTCGAGCACCACGACGTCAAAGGCCCCGGTGCGGAGTTGCTCCATCACCTCTTCCCCGCTGGCCGCTTCCCCCGCGACTTCGATGTCCCGCTCTTCGGACAGAAACTGTCGAAGGCCGGCGCGAACGATCTCGTGGTCGTCCGCAATCAGGACGCGAATCATGCTGCTCCTTATGAGCGCGCTGGGCGGATTGCCCGACTCCGTGCGCTGCGCTTGTTGGTTCGATACGACAGCAATTGTATCGGACTGTTGCGCCAAAACGGGGCCCCTCGTGCTGGCGGTTTGAGAAGGCGTTGTCTGCGTTTCCATAAGAGACCTCGGGAATGTGCATGAATCGCAACATGTCGATGCCTCCCCGATCAGCAATCGGCGTGCCTGGGCGCGTGCGGCCAAAGAAAACGGGGCGGAAGAGTTCCGCCCCGAGGGTAGCCGGAATTGCCGGGCGGCCCCGGTTTTTCCGCGCAGTGACGTGTTACTTCGTCTGGGTCGTGGCGGCGGCGTTCGCGCCTGCGTCGGCGCTCAGGCCGGCGCCGGTGTCAGCCTTTGCGGCCTTGCCCGACTTCTCGGCCGACTTTTCCGTCTTGCTGACCGACTTGCCGACCTTGTCTGCGGTCTTGTCGACGCCGGCTTCCGTCTTCGCCTTGTGCTCGTGCGCGGCCTTGGCGCCGTGCTCAGCCTTGGTGTTCAGTTGGCTCTTGGCGGACTCGGTGTCCAGCTTGGCGCCCGTATCGGCCTTCAGGCCCACGCCGGCATTGCCTTGCGCCGGTGCCACGGCCGCAGTGCCATTGGATTGCAGCGATACGCCGGCCGACGGGGTTTGCGCGTTGGCGTAAGCCGAAGCAGCAGCGATGGCGATGGCGGACAGGGAGATCAGCAGCTTGTTCATGGAAGAGACTCCTTTCGTTCTGAACGGCCACGCGAGGGATTCGTCGCGGCATCACTCTGTGTGTGTTGAGTGAATGGGTTCAGTCTATGGAGCCCTTTCGGTTACGACTGTTAGGGGGTGTAAGCCTTTGTAATGTCAGGATCGCCCCTCTTGAAACCCCGGCAAAGCCAATGCCGGTGAGGGTTTGCGGACGTAAGACACAGCGTGATTCACACTATGTCTTAAACGTCTTGTCACAGAATCAGAGATTCGGGGCGAGGGCGCGCTCCACAAAGGCGCGGTCTTCACCGCTGCGGGCGATCATGTCGTCCACCTGATCTTGGCCGATCTTGCCGAGCGTGAAGTACGTGCTGTCCGGATGCGAAAGGTAGAAGCCCGAGACGGAAGCGGCCGGCGTCATGGCCAGCGCCTCGGTCAGGTCCATGCCGATCTCCTGCGCGTCGAGCACGCGGAACATGTCGCGCTTGACGGTGTGCTCCGGGCAGGCCGGGTAGCCGGGCGCGGGGCGGATGCCCTTGTATTCCTCGCGGATGAGCGCATCGTTGTCGAGCGTCTCATCCGGTGCGTAGCCCCACAGGTCGCGCCGCACCCGGGCGTGCAGGCATTCGGCAAAGGCTTCGGCAAAGCGATCGGCCAGGGCCTTGAGCATGATCGCGCTGTAGTCGTCGTTGTCGGCTTCGAACTGCTTCTCGCGCTTTTCCACCCCAATGCCGCCGGTGACGGCAAACAGGCCGATGTAGTCGGCAATGCCGGTGTCCTTGGGCGCGATGAAATCGGCCAGGCAGCGGTTCGGGCGCATCACGCCGTCGATGATCGGGCGCTCGCTCTGCTGGCGGATGTTGCGCCAGGTGAGCGCGACTTCCGAGCGCGATTCGTCGGTGTAGATCTCGATGTCGTCGTCGTTGACGGTGTTGGCGGGTAGCAGCGCGATCACGCCGTTGGCCGTGAGCCAGCGCCCGGCGATCAGGCGCGCGAGCATGCTCTTGCCGTCGGAAAATACCTTGCGGGCCGATTCGCCGACGATCTCGTCGTTGAGGATGTCCGGGAATTTACCGGCCAGGTCCCACGTCTGGAAGAACGGGCCCCAATCGATGTACTGGGCGAGTTCGTTCAGATCGTAGTTGCGGAACACGCGGCGGCCGATGAACTTCGGCTTGGGCGGCGTGTAGTTGCTCCAGTCGATCTTCGTCTTGTTGGCGCGCGCGGCCGCCAGCGACACCATCGGCGTGGCCTTCTTGTTGGCGTGCTGCGTGCGGATGCGGTCGTAGTCGGCGTGCAGTTCTTCGACGTAGCGCGCGGCGCCTTCGTCGGACAGCAGGCTCGACGCCACGCTCACTGAGCGCGAGGCGTCCGGCACGTAAACCACCGGCCCTTCGTAATTCGGGGCGATCTTCACGGCGGTATGCACACGGCTCGTCGTCGCGCCACCGATCAGCAGCGGGATTTTCTTCACGCGGAAGTACTCGTCGCGCTGCATTTCCGACGCCACGTAGGCCATTTCTTCGAGCGACGGCGTAATCAGGCCCGACAGGCCGATGATGTCCGCGCCTTCCACCTTCGCCTTGGCCAGGATGTCGTTGCACGGGACCATCACGCCCATGTTCACGACTTCGAAGTTGTTGCACTGGAGCACGACGGTGACGATGTTCTTGCCGATGTCGTGCACATCGCCCTTGACCGTGGCGATGACGATCTTGCCCCGCGAGCGCACGTCGCCGCCGGCCGCTGCAATCTGGCGCTTCTCTTCTTCGATGAACGGAATCAGGTGCGCCACCGCCTGCTTCATCACGCGGGCGGACTTCACCACCTGCGGCAGGAACATCTTCCCGGCGCCGAACAGGTCGCCAACGATGTTCATGCCGTCCATCAGCGGGCCTTCGATTACCTGGATCGGGCGACCGCCCGCAGCAAAGATTTTCGCGCGGACTTCTTCGGTGTCTTCGACCACGTAATCGTTGATGCCATGCACGAGCGCGTGGGCCAGGCGCTTTTCCACCGGCTCCTGACGCCAGGCGAGGTTTTCTTCGCGCTTGGTGCCGCCTCCCTTGTAGCGGTCGGCGATTTCCAGCAGGCGATCGGTGGCATCCGGGCGGCGGTTCAGCACCACATCTTCCACGCGGTCGCGCAGCTCGGGGTCGAGGTTCTCGTACACGCCCAACTGGCCCGCGTTGACGATGCCCATGTCCATGCCCGCCTGAATCGCGTAATACAGGAACACGGTGTGGATGGCTTCGCGCACCACGTCGTTGCCGCGGAACGAGAACGACACGTTCGACACGCCGCCGCTCACTTTCGCGTACGGCAGGTTCTGCTTGATCCAGCGCGTGGCTTCGATGAAGTCCACTGCATAGTTGTTGTGTTCTTCGATGCCGGTGGCCACCGCGAAGATGTTCGGGTCGAAGATGATGTCTTCCGGCGCAAAGCCGACCTGGTTCACCAGGAAGTCGTAGCTGCGCTTGCAGATCTCGGTCTTGCGGGCAAACGTGTCGGCCTGGCCTTGCTCGTCAAACGCCATCACCACGGCGGCCGCGCCGTAGCGCTTGATGAGCTTGGCATGGTGCGCAAACTGTTCTTCGCCTTCCTTGAGCGAGATCGAGTTCACGATCGCCTTGCCCTGCACGCACTTCAGGCCTGCCTCGATCACGTCCCACTTGGACGAGTCGATCATGATCGGCACCCGCGCGATGTCGGGCTCCGAGGCGATCAGATTCAGGAAGCGCACCATCGCCGCCTTGGAATCGAGCATCGCTTCGTCCATGTTGATGTCGATGACCTGCGCGCCGTTTTCGACCTGCTGGCGCGCCACGGCCAGCGCCTCGTCGAACTGGCTGTTCAGGATCATGCGCGCGAACGCCTTGGACCCGGTGACGTTGGTGCGCTCGCCGACGTTGACGAACAGCGTGCTCTCGCCGATGTTGAATGGTTCGAGGCCAGAGAGGCGCATGGGGTGGTCGGTCATGATCGTTTGATGCGAATGGGGACGGCGGTGTACGGGCGTGGGGCCTGTGCTCAGGCGGCTTCTTTGTATTGGCCGGGCCATGCGCGCGGTTTGCGATTCGCCACGCGATCGGCAATCGCCTTGATGTGCTCCGGCGTGGTGCCGCAGCAACCGCCCACCAGATTCACCAGGCCGGCCGAAGCAAACTCGTCGACCAGGCTGGAGGTGACCTCTGGCGTTTCATCAAAGCCCGTGTCGCTCATTGGGTTGGGCAGGCCGGCGTTGGGGTAGCACGAGACGGCCGTATCGCAAATCTTCGCCAGCTCGGCGATGTACGGACGCATCAACGCGGCGCCCAGCGCGCAGTTCAGGCCAAAGGTGATCGGCTTGGCGTGGCGCAGGCTGTTCCAGAACGCCTCGACGGTTTGGCCCGAGAGAATGCGGCCCGAGGCGTCGGTGACGGTGCCGGAGATCATCACGGGCACGCGCTCGCCGGTGTCTTCAAACAGCTGATCGATGGCGAACAGCGCTGCCTTGGCGTTGAGCGTGTCGAAGATGGTCTCGACCAGAAACACGTCCGCGCCGCCTTCGAGCAGCGCCTTGCCCTGCTCGTAGTAGGCGTCGCGCAGTTGGTCGAAGCTGACGTTGCGAGCGCCCGGGTCGTTCACGTCGGGCGAAATGCTGGCGGTCTTGGGCGTCGGCCCAAAGGCGCCGGCAACAAAGCGCGGTTTGTCGGGCGTGCTGTATTTGTCGCAGGCTTCGCGTGCCAGGCGGGCGGCCACGACGTTCATCTCGTAGGCCAGCTCCGCCATCTTGTAGTCTTCCTGAGCGATGGTCGTCGCACCGAAGGTGTTGGTTTCGATCAGGTCCGCGCCGGCAGCCAGGTACTGCTCATGGATTTCACGGATGACGTCGGGGCGGGTGAGCAGCAGCAGCTCGTTGTTGCCCTTCACATCGATCGGGTGGTTGGCAAAGCGCTCGCCGCGGTATTGCGCCTCATTCAGCTTGTAGCGCTGGATCATGGTGCCCATCGCGCCGTCCAGGATCAGGATGCGCTCGCGCAGCAGCGCGGGCAGGTTGGCGGCACGGGTGTAGGGCAGGGGCGCGGTCATGGAAGGGACTCCGAGGTGCAGCGGCCGGTCGAATATTCAGAATTTGCGGCCAAAGTGGAATTTTACCAGTCGCATCAATGACTTGCCGCCGTTGCGGGCAATCGCGCTTCTATAATCGACATCACGCCAATTGCTCTGCTCTGACGCCCGCCATGCAACTGCTCGACCCCACAGACGCCCACGCGTTCCTGCAGCGCACGCCTGCCGCCCTCTTTATCGACTGCCGCAGCGAGATGGAACACCTTTTCGTGGGGCATCCGGCCGGCGCGCACCACGTCTCCTGGAATGACGGCCCGCACTGGGAAGTGAACCCGGAGTTCGTGCCGACCGTACGCAAATTGACCGGCCACGGCATCGAGCGGCCGATCGTGCTGATCTGCCGGAGCGGCAATCGCTCCGCGGCCGCTGCGCACGCGCTGGAAGAAGCCGGGTTCCGCGATGTCTACGTCGTGCGCCACGGCTTCGAAGGCGATTTGGACGGCACGCGCCATCGCAACACCCTCAATGGCTGGCGTCATGCCGGTCTCCCGTGGGAGCAGTGCTAGAGAGAAACTATCGGCCCGATAGTCGGTCGGCAAATGAAAAACGCCCGGCAGCACCAAGCTCCGGGCGTTTTTTCATGGTTGTTCCAGCGGGCAGTCTGACCCGCGAATTGCCTCAGTGCATCGTGACCGGCTGCGTCATCACCGTGTCGAATTTGCCGAGGAAATCGTCGACTTCTTCAACGGTCGGTTCGCTGGCGATGAGCTTTTTCACGTCCTCGCGGAAATGCTCGGCCAACTCGCCGCCCAGGAAGATCTCACGTTTGAGGTTCTTGTCCACGATCTCGTAGCCGCCCGCTGACAGCATGGCGTGTTGGCCGTCTACACCGAACTCGACAACACAGTAGTTGTCGCTGTTGTAGATCATCTGCATGGTGCACCTCCGAGGCGTCAATCGTCTTGCTGTTGTGGGGACTGCTCTACTGCTGCACCGGGTAGATGGGGCCCACCATCATGACTTCAAGGGCCGATCAATTCCCGCCTCATGACCGTTCTGCCCCATCTACCCCTTGGGCTTCATGATCGGTCACAAAGTTCGCGAACGCGAGGCGAAATGTGTGACGTGCGTTGTGATCGCGTAACAAGACCTTTCCGTTTCTGCATCAAAAGAAGCAAGCGGCCTTCCGCCATTCGGCCAGTAGACGACGGGCCGTGTGCGGGGCGCGTGCAACTATCGGCAAGGCAGGCAGGCCTTATGGCGTGTCGCATTGACTCCCGCATCCAGCGTGCCCGAGGAACTCATCCAGATCGGCGAGGAAGCCCTCCTCCTGTTCGATGGGGGCCAGGTGCGCCGCGTGCGGAATCACTTTCAAACGGGCGTCGGGAATGTGCGTGGCGATCTCGCGTGCCGCTTCCACCGGGGCACCGGTGTCTTGGTCGCCTGTCATGACGAGCGTGGGACAGGCGATGCGCGCCAGCGCGCTGCGTGTGTCGAGCGCCTTGATGGCGAGGCATGTACCGACATAGCCGTGCGGTTGTGTGGCGCGCAGCAAGCCGCGGATGCGTTCAACGACTTCGGGATGGGCTTCACGAAACGGCGTGGTCAGCCAGCGCTGCATCGTGGGCTCGACAATGCCGCTCATACCGTGCGCTTCGACTTGACCGATGCGCTCGTCCCACATGACATGCGCCGACGCCGGCGTGTAGCACACGGTGTCGCACAGCGTGAGCGAGAGCAGCCGCTGCGCGTGCCGCACGCCCAGGACCTGCCCGACCATGCCGCCCATCGACAGGCCAACGAAATGCACCTGTCCGATCGATAGCGCATCGAGCAGGCCGGCCACATCGTCCGCCATCTGGAACAGCGTGTAGGGGCCGTGCGGGGCGCTGGTCTTGCCGTGGCCACGTGCGTCGTAGCGCAGCACGCGATAGCGGCTGGCCAGGCGTCGGGCGGCGCTGTCCCACAATTGGTGGTCTACGCCCAAGGCGTGCGCAAGCACGACCCACGGGCCATCGGCGCCCTCGGTGCGGTGGTGGATGTCGATGTGGTTGGCGTGCACCGTGCCGGAATCGGAGAAGGCGTTGGTATCCATGTCAGCCTCCTTCCTGGGACTGGTAGACCAGATCGAACTGCATGCCGTTGGGCTCGGTCTGGCGCAGGCGTACCGGCAGCCAGCCGCGATCGGGGGACAGCCAGATCTCTACACGCCGTTTGTCATCCGCGCGGCGCGGCAGTCGTATGAAGTGTTGCGCACGAATCGTGCCGTTCGGCGTGTCGATGGTTTCCTCGCCGACATGCTGGACGCGGGCCACTTCCACGCTGTCGGTATCGGCGATCGGGAATTCCAGCGTGAGGCCCGGGCTGGCGATGCGCGCGGGGCCGCCACGGGCCAATCCGGTCAGTTGCAGGAAGACGCTGAAGCGGTCTTGCGTGCCTTCGGGCAACGGAAGCACGGCCGGCGAGCGGGTGAAAGTGACCGTGGGCGCGCTCTGTGCGCCGGATGCCGGTATGGAGTCGGTCGCGTAATGGAACGTCGTCACGTCGGGTTGTCGGCGCCCGCGCTCTTCTTCGTAGCGCGCGGGGGTTAGACCATACGGGCCGACGGTGCCGGCGCTGCGAAACGCGAGTTTGCCGAAGAAGAGCGGCAACGGAATTTCCACGGCGAGCGTGTAACTTTTGCCATCGGTGGCCCAGCGGATCACGCCATCTTCGTTGCGCACGCCGTTGACGTAAGTGGCGTACCGCAGCGTGGTCGATGGTGGCAGCGAGAATGCGTCGCCCGGCGGTGCAGGCGGCCCGCCCGGGCCTTCGCCGCTCAGATCCTTGACCACGCCGGTATCGCCCGAGGCTTGAGCGCCAGCGCTGGTGAACTCGGACGGGTCCATGCTTGCCAGATCGGGCGCCGGCGACGTGGGTGTCGGCGCCGGAGCAGGCGGGGTCTGAGAACGCGGACGGGGCGGAGCCGGGCGCAGCTTGGGCGCAGCCGGGGGCGGGGGCGGCTGCACGGGCTCGGGATGCAGCAACAGCGCGGGGATGATCTGCTCGGGGGCCGGCGGCCACGTCACCTGACGGCTGCGCGCGATCCACACGACCGCAACGACGTGCAGCACGAGCACGGCCAGCAGCACGAGCCCGAACCGGCCAAGCCGATAGAAGCGACGCCTGCGGGGTTGCACGCGGTCGGTATTCAGTTCGTCAGCATTGCGGGGCGTTGGGTGCAACGTATCCAAGATCGGCGGAAAGTTGTTGTGCGGCCAGCCGCAAGCGCCGCTCCAGCGGGCTGCTCCAAGTGGTGTCGAAGGTGCTTTGTGCGCCCAACGCGATCAGCACGAGACACAATTGGCCGTTGGCGTCGAACACCGGCAGCGACATCGCGTTGATGCCGGGCAGCACGCCACCGTGGATGCGCGAGACGCCACGCAGGCGCACGTCGGCGCAGATCGCATCGTAGGCTTCGAGCGTTTGCGGTAGCTCCGGGTTCTCGGAGTCGGCGGACTCGCCCTGGGCCGCAATGCGATCGAGTTCGCGCTGGATGAACCAGCGCGTCTGCGCGCGCGGCAAGTACGCGCCGAACACGCGGCCGGTGGCCGAGTTCAGCATCGGCATCACATCCCCCAGGCGCAAGCTGACCGTCACGGGATGGCTGGCTTCTTCCCAGTGGACGATGGCCGGGCCCTGGTTGCCCCAGACGGCCAGGCCGACAGTGTGATCGATCTCGTCGCGCAGCGCGGCGGCGGCGGGCCGGGCGCGGCGCATCGGGTCTTGTCGGTTCAGGCTCACCAGCCCCATTTCCAGCGCGAACGGACCCAGATCGTAACGGCCTTCGGGCGTTTGCGTGACAAGCCCCAGGCGCGCAAAGCTCACCAGATAACGGTGCGCCTTGGCGGGGTTCATGGGCGCGGCACGCGCGAGGTCGCGCAGCATCATCGGGCCGGTGGTGTGCGTGAGCACTTCCAGCAGCCGGAAGCCGACTTCGATGGACTGGATGCCCGAGCGCGCGGGCGCATCCAATTCACCGTCGGCATCGGGCTCCAGGTCGAGATCGGTGTCGGCGGGCAGCGGTGGCATGGTCATGGGCGATGGATCGGTTCGGGCCAGTTTAGCCGATGCAAGGTGTACCATCCGCGCAGCTTTTCTCCACACAACGCACATGAAACTCGCCACCCTCAAGGATGGCTCGCGCGACGGCCAGTTGGCCGTGGTCTCGCGCGACCTCAAGACCGCTCACTTCGCCACGCACATCGCCGGCACGCTGCAGCGCGCGCTGGACGACTGGGCCTTCCACGCGCCGCAGCTGCAGGATCTGTACGACCAGCTCAACGCGGGCCGCGCACGCCACCCGTTTGCGTTCGATGCCGCCAACTGCATGGCGCCGCTGCCGCGCGCTTACCAGTGGGCGGATGGCTCGGCGTATGTGAATCACGTTGAACTGGTGCGCAAGGCGCGCGGCGCCGAGATGCCCCCCGAGTTCTGGACCGACCCGCTGATGTACCAGGGCGGCTCGGACGACCTGGCCGGCGCGCACGATCCCATCGTCTGCCGCAGCGAGGCGTTCGGCATCGATTTCGAAGCCGAGGTGGCTGTCATCACCGGCGACGTGCCGATGGGCACCGAGCCGGCCGCCGCTGCCGAGGGCATCCGCCTGATCGTGCTGGCCAACGATGTGTCGCTGCGCAATCTGATTCCGGCGGAGCTGGGCAAGGGTTTCGGCTTCTTCCAGAGCAAGCCGGCCACGTCGTTCTCGCCCGTCGCCGTCACGCCCGATGAATTGGGCGACGCCTGGCGCGAACGCAAGGTACATCTGCCGATGACGGTGCGCTGGAACAACAAGAAGGTCGGCCAGCCCGAGTGCGGCACCGACATGGTGTTCGACTTCGGTCAGCTGATGGCGCACATCTGCAAAACACGCAACGTGCGTGCGGGCAGCATCGTCGGCTCGGGCACGATTTCCAACGTGGACCGCAGCAAGGGGTACGCGTGCATTGCCGAGAAACGCATGCTGGAAACCATCGAATCCGGTGCGCCCATCACCGAATACATGCGCTACGGCGACACCGTGAAGATCGAGATGTTCGACGCCAACGGCGTGTCGATTTTCGGGGCGATCGACCAGGAAGTTGTCGCGCCGGGCACGCAGGCGTAAGCCTTGCCCTACGCGGATTCGGGCGTCGTCCGCGGACGGCGCCCCCGCTTTGGCGCAGCGGCACCGGCCATCAGCGCCTGCCCGTGATACCCCAGACGAAGGGATAGCGTCCGCCCGGCCTCGCGCAATAGCCGCGCGGCGGGCCCTTCCAGGCTCGAATCGAACACGCTGGACAAGCCCAGCGCCGTGATCGCCCCGGCCAGCTTGCCTTGTGAATCGAGCACCGGCACGGCCACCGAATCGATGCCGTGCACCAATGTCCCGCCGATGCGCGCCACGCCTTCTTGCCGCACCGCCTGCCAGCGCGCGCGGCAGTTCAGCCAGTCGGTCAGGCCCGCCTTGCCGGCACCCGGCCCGCGCAATTCACGGTCGATGAGCGAGACGATCTGGATTTCGGGCATCCATGCCGCGCATGCCTGACCCGTGGCCGAGTTCAGCAGCGGCATGACAGACCCCACCCGCACATTGACCGCCACCGGCCTGCCGCTGTCTTCCCAGCGCACGATGACCGGGCCGCGCGCGGTCCAGATCGACAGAAACACGCTTTCGTTCAGCCGCTCGGCCAGCTTGGGGAGCAGGTTGCTGCCCTCGCGCACGAAATCCACGTCGGACAGCGCCGACAGCCCCACCTGCAACGCCTGCGCCCCCAGCCGGTAGCGGGCGGAAGCGGGGTCCTGCTCGACAAAACCCATGCGTTCCAGCGACACCAGGTAACGGTGCACCTTCGCGCGCGGCATGCCCAACTGCCGCCCGAGTTCGGAGACGGCGTGTGCGCCACCGGCATGCGCCATCGCCGAAAGCACGCTCAACGCGATCTCAGCGGACTGGATGCCGGCGCTGGTGCGTTCAGGCGTGGCGTCTTCTGTGGCCAGTTCGTGGGGCGATGTTTCCGGGGGCAGGGGGGCGTCGATGGGCATCTTGAAGTCTCGAGTGTCGCTTTATAAGATACGCGTTACGTAAAAAGATACAACCGGCGCGGCGGCCCTGCGCGCTGGAAAAGACCTCGAACCCGGAGACGCCATGAAGCTGTCGATCTTTTCCGTGCAGGACCACTACCCCGACCGGCCCCGCAGTCTGCCGCAACTCTACGCAGACGTCATCGCCCAGGCGCGCCACGCCGAAGCGCTTGGCTACGACACCTTCTGGGTGGCCGAGCATCACTTTCACGAGTACGGCGCTGTCCCCAACCCGGCAGTCTTTCTGTCGCATCTGGCCGCGCAGACACAGCGGCTGCGACTGGGCACGGCCATCTCGATCCTGACCTTCCACCACCCGGCCACGGTGGCCGAGAACTACGCGATGGTCGACGCGCTTTCCGGCGGGCGGCTGTCGCTGGGCGTGGGCTCCGGCTACCTCAAGCACGAGTTCGAAGGCTACGACGTCGATCCCGCCATCAAGCGCGAGCGCTTTGACGAAGCGCTGATGCTCGTCGAGCGATTGCTTTCCGGTGAGCGTGTGCACCACGCGGGCCAGTTCCACACGCTGCGCGACGTGCGCCTCAACGTTCTGCCGGTGCAGGCTCGCGTGCCGATCCACGTGGCAATCCTGCGGCGCGAGGCGGCGTATCACATTGGCAGGCAGGGCCGGCGCATGCTGTTCGTGCCGTATGCCTCGGTTGAAAGTTTTGAGGACATCCGCACGTTGATGGACGAATACCGCCGTGGCCTGGCCGAAGCAGGCATTGCCGACACGCGTGGCATGGCGGCCGTCGCGCTGCATACGCATGTGGGCCCGACCGAAGCCGCCGTGCGTGCAACGGCCGCCGACGCATTCGACCTGTATGTCGCCACGCGGCTCTACGCGCGTCGCCAGACGTACGACGATGTGCTCGCCAGCGGCCTGTCGTTGTTCGGCACGCCCGACGCGGTGGCCGAGAAGCTCGCGCAGCTGTCCGACATGGGCGTCGATCACGTGATGGCGCTGCACAACTTCGGGTTGATGCCGCAATCGGCTGTGCTCGAATCGATGCGCGCGTTCGTGGAGGATGCGCTGCCGCGCGCCCGCATCACGGCGCTCGCTGCCTGAACCTGTCCAGCCTGGGCGACTCCGCATCGCCAAACCGCCGCAAAACCGCTACGCTCTTTGCCAAACCACGGGAGGAGACCCCCAATGCAGCGACCGAAGTGGCGGCACGCAGGCGTACTGGCTGGTCTGGCTTTGCTGTCTTCCGCCGCACTGGCGGACATCCGCGTCGGGGTCACGGTGTCGGCCACCGGGCCGCAGGCCTCGCTGGGGCAGCCCGAGAAGAACGCCACCACGCTGTGGCCTAGCGAGATTGGCGGCGAAAAGGTCGACGTGATCGTGCTTGACGATGCGTCGGACACCACGCGCGCGGTCACCAACACGCGCAAGCTGATGAGCGAGTCGAACGTCGACGTGATCGTCGGCTCGTCCACGACGCCGAATACGCTGGCGATGATCGACGCGGCGGCCGAGGGCAAGACGCCCGTGATTTCGCTGGCCTCATCCGCCCGGTTGATCGAGCCGATGGATGCCAAGCGGCGCTGGATCTTCAAGACGCCGCATTCGGACTCGCACATGGCCTCGCTGATTGCCGAGCACGCCGCAGCGCACGGCGTGAAGACCATTGCTTACATCGGCTTTGCAAATGCACTGGGCGAGGCCTTCCTGACGGAGGTGCAGCGCTTTGCCGATCTCAAGCACATCCGCGTCACCGATACCGAGCGTTTTTCGCCCACCGACAACAGCGTGACCGCGCAGGTGCTGCATCTGCTGGCCAACAAGCCCGACGCGGTGGTGATCGGCGGCTCCGGAACGCCCGCCGCCCTGCCGGCCCGCGCGCTGGCCGAGCGCGGCTACACCGGCAAGATCTACTTCAATCACGGCGTATCCAACAACGATTTCGTCAGGCTGTGCGGCAAGGATTGCGAAGGCGCCTACGTGCCGACCGGCCCCGTGATGGTCGCCGCCGAATTGCCCGACACCAATCCGGCGAAGCGGCAGGCGCTGGATTTTGCGCGCCGTTATGAGGCCACCTTTGGCCGTGGCAGCGTGTCGATCTTCGCCGCCTACACGGGCGACATCGGCTTGCTGCTGCAGCGCGCGGTGCCGGTGGCACTCAAGCGTGCCAAGCCTGGCACGCCGGCCTTTCGCGAGGCGCTGCGCGACGCACTGGAGCAGGTGCACGATCTGCCCACCAGCACGGGGGTGGTCAACATGAGCCCGCAGGACCACGTTGGCCTGGACCAGCGTGCCCGCGTGATGGCGCAGATCCGCCGCGGCCAATGGCACCTGGCCGATGCCGCGAAGTGAAAGTGACGATGACGACGGAGCGCATCCCGCATTGCACGCGCGATCTCATCCGCTATGCTTGAACCATTACCTTGGACGCCATGACCTCGCTCGCCCCCCGCTTTGCCCGCTACCAGGCGCTGACGCTCATCCAGCACGGCCCCATCCTCGAAATCGTGATGGGCGCGGCGCAGTCGGCCAACCGCAAGCTGTCCACGGCCGATGCCGGCCTGCACCGCGAACTGGCGGAAATCTGGCGCGATGTGTCCGCCGAGCCCTCCGTGCGCGTCGCGCTCATCCGCGGCGAGGGCAAGGGCTTCTCGGCTGGCGGCGATCTGCACCTCGTTGAGCAGATGGCTGATGACTTCGACGTGCGCACGCGCGTCTGGCACGAGGCGCGCGACCTTGTCTACAACGTCATCAACTGCGACAAGCCGATTGTCAGCGCCATGCACGGCCCGGCCGTGGGGGCAGGGCTCGTTGCCGGATTGCTGGCCGATATTTCGATCGCCGCGAAGGACGCCCGCATCGTCGACGGCCACACGCGCTTGGGCGTGGCGGCGGGCGATCATGCGGCCATTGTCTGGCCGTTGTTGTGCGGTATGGCCAAGGCCAAGTATTACCTGCTGCTGTGCGAGTCCATGACCGGCGAAGAGGCCGAGCGCATTGGGCTGATTTCGCTGGCCGTGCCGGAATCGGAACTCGTCAACCGCGCATTCGAGGTCGCCGAGCGCTTGGCGGCGGGTTCGCAGACGGCCATCCGGTGGACCAAGTACGCGCTGAACAACTGGTTGCGCCTGGCGGGCCCGAGTTTTGATACGTCGCTGGCGCTTGAATTCATGGGTTTTGCGGGCCCCGACGTGCGCGAGGGCATTGCGAGCCTGCGCCAGAAGCGTCCGCCCACGTTTGATGGCGCCTGATTGAAGATGAAAACACGCATGCGCGTCCGACCCCCGACCGATTTGTAGGAGACACCATGTTCACCCAGATGCCCAATTTTGCCGAAGGCGGTTTCGATTTCCTGCGCAAGCTGTGGGGCGGCGGCTTTGCCGGGATGGCCGGTGGCGGCATGCCCAACATGGCGAGCTTTGCCGCGCCGCCGATGGACCTTGAGGAAATCGACAAGCGTATCCACGACCTGCGCGCGGTGGAGAGTTGGCTGCAACTGAACGCCAGCCTGCTGCGTACGGCAATTCAGGGCCTGGAGGTGCAGCGCGCCACGTTGGTGGCCTTGCAGACGTTCGGCTCCGCACTGTCGCCCGAGGCCATGAAGTCTGCGTTCGACGGCCTGACGCCGAGCGCGTCGTCGTCTTCGTCTTCGTCGTCTTCCGGCGAGGAATCCAAACCTGCCTGGCCCCACACCGCCGCCACAGCCAAGCCGGACGACGAACCGCCGCCCGAAGACGAGGACGAGGCGGAAGAAGACACGGACGACGATCAGGCCGAAGCCCGCGCCGAGGCTGCCCACGCTCAGGCACAGGCCGCTGCGCAGGCGCAAACGGCCGCACGCGCCGCCGCGGCTGCGCTGGACCCCTCGCCGTGGTGGAACATGCTGCAGCAGCAGTTCAACCAGATCGCCAGCTCTGCCGCCGCCGCCATGCCGATGCCGCAGAACCTGATGCCGGGCTTCCCGGGCGGCTTCCCCGGGTTTGGCGGCGCCCCGGGCGCGGAAGGGCTCGATGCGGCGCCGGAAGACATCGAAGAGCCGACAGCGCCAGCCAAGCCCAAGCGCGCTGCCGCCAAGGCCACGCCGAAGCCGGCCGCCAAGGCGTCTGCAGGGCGCACAGCCAAGCCGGCCACCAAGAAGACTGCTGCCAAGAAAGCGCCGGCGAAATCTGCGCCGCGCAAGCCCACCAACGACACCCCCTGATCGATGTCGACAGACTGCACTGCACTCTTGATGATGGGCGGCGGTGCGCGTGCCGCCTATCAGGTCGGAGTGCTGCGCGGCATCGCGGGGTTGGCGCGCGAGTATGCGCCGGGCGTGGCACGTACGCCGTTCGACGTCATTTGCGGGACATCGGCGGGTGCGATCAACAGTCTGGGCCTCGCACGCGGCGCGCAGGATTTCACGCTTGCCACCGAGGCGCTCACCCAACTCTGGGGCACCCTGCATGCCGATCGTGTCTATCGCACGGACGTCGGCCGCGTGGGCTCCAGCGGCGCGCGCTGGCTGACCGCGCTGGCGTTCGGCTGGATGACTGGCCACACGCCGCGCGCCCTGTTCGACAACACGCCGCTGCGCGAGCTGCTCGAATCGCAACACGACGGCGAGCAGGTGCAGGCCGCCTTCGACGCTGGAGCGCTGCGCGCGCTGGCCATTACTGCGCTGTCATACACTACCGGGCGCCACGTCACGTTCTATCAATCGCCGCATGTCGTGCTGCCGTGGCGGCGGTCGCAGCGGATTGCGGTGTCGGACGAGATCGGCGTGTCGCACATGCTGGCGTCGTCGAGCATCCCGTTCGTCTTCCCGGCAGAGCCGGTGCCGCTCGAAGGTAACGACGAATGGTTCGGCGACGGCACGATGCGCCAGATGTCGCCGTTGAGCCCCGCCATTCATCTGGGCGCGAATCGCATTCTGGTGGTGGGCGCCGCGTCCCGCTCGCAGCCGGGCTGGTACGACACGGTGCCGGCGTCCGGGTATCCGTCGCTTGCGCAGATTGCGGGGCAGGCGCTGGCAAGCATCTTCCTCGACGGGCTTTCGGCCGATATCGAGCGGCTGCAGCACGTCAACGCCATGGTGGCCCGAAACCCCGAGATTGCCGACGCGCGCGACGGCTGGCGCAAGATCGAAGTGCTGGTGATGGCGCCGTCCGAGCGCATCGAACTGATTGCCTCGCGCCACGTGCAGCGCCTGCCTGGCACGGTGCGCGCGCTGCTCAAGCCGCTGGGCGGCACCGAGGCGCGCGGGGCGGCATTTGCGAGCTATCTGCTCTTCGAACCCGAGTTCACGCAGGAACTGATCGACCTGGGCGAGCGCGATGTGCAGGCCCGCCGCGACGAACTGGCCGCGTTCCTGTACGGCGCGATTCCGGACACGATGCGCGCAGCCTGATCAGCGGGACGAGCGGGTCGATGGTTCAGCCAGCAGTGCGTCGATGCGTTTGATGAGCGCTGGGTCGCTCGGCTCGACACTGCTGGGGAACACTGCCGCCACGCGGCCGGTGCGGTCCAGCAGGTATTTGTGGAAGTTCCACTTGGGCGGCTGGCCCGTCTGCGTCGCGAGCCACGCATACAGCGGCGATGCGCCCGCACCCACCACTGCCGTCTTCGAGAACATCGGGAATTTCACGCCGTACGTGTTGTAGCAAAAGTCGGCGATCTGCTTGCTGTTGCCGGGTTCCTGCTGAAAGTCATTGGACGGAAAGCCCAGCACCGTCAGCCCCTTGTCGCGATACTTTGCGTACAGCGCTTCGAGCCCTTCGTACTGATGCGTGTAGCCGCAATAGCTGGCGGTGTTGACCACCAGCACGACGCGGCCGGCGTACTGGCAAAGGTCTTGCGGCGCATCGTCCTGCAGGCGCTTGACGCGAAAATTCAGGCTGGCGGGGCAGGCGCCCGTGGTGGTCGGGGTTTGTGCAGCCGGTGCGACGCCGGCCGTAACAGCATGCCCCGTGCGCGGCAGCAGCAACGCGATGACGGCAATGGCAATCGCAATGGCGATCATCAGCAGATGGTGCCGACGCAGCACACCCGACGCGTGCAATTGCAGGCGCGGGCGACGCATGGAAACGGTGGCGGGAAACAACATGGGGAATCTCCAAAAGCGGACGCTCAGCCGGCGAACCGGAGTGTGTCTTCAGTTTAGGGTATAACGCCCCGGGGTCGCACCGGGTGAAATGTGCGTTATGCGTTGCATATCCCTCGCCGCACGGCTTGCAGCGCTTCCTATACTGAAGAACTCGCCGGGCGGTAGTCCGGTCCGATACAAAAGACGGCAGCCTGCGTGCTGCCGATCACATCGCGGCGTACCGCGAGACAACGCGCGACTGTATCGCGCGTGAGGGGGTCGCCGGGCCATGTTGCAACCGTGGCCGCGGCGGGCCTGTTGTGACGAGGAAACGGGCAGACCGAGAACTTTGCTCCGGCAACCCCGAAAATCGGGGGCTGGTCAAGCATGTCTGCTAGAATCCGCCTGCAAATTCAAAGGCTTACCATGCTCTATCCCGAATTGTTCAAGTCGTTGGAAGCGGTCCGCTGGAATATGGAAAAGGATATTCCGTGGGACACGTTCGATGCGTCGCTGCTGACCGACGCGCAAGCGCAGACCATCAAGATGAATGCCATCACCGAGTGGTCAGCCCTACCGGCCACCGAGATGTTCCTGCGTGACAATCGTCACGACTCCGATTTTTCGGCGTTCATGAGCGTGTGGTTCTTTGAAGAGCAGAAGCATTCGCTGGTGCTGATGGAGTATCTGCGCCGCTTCCGCCCGGACCTCGTGCCGACCGAAGAAGAGCTGCACAACGTGCGCTTTGAATTCGATCCGGCCCCGCCACTGGAAACGCTGATGCTCCACTTCTGCGGTGAAATCCGTCTGAACCACTGGTACCGCCGTGCCTCCGAATGGCATACGGAGCCGGTCATCAAGGCGATCTACAAGCATCTGTCGCAGGACGAAGCCCGCCACGGCGGCGCCTACCTGCGCTACATGAAGAAATACCTCGGCCAGTTCGGCGACAGCGCGCGCAGCGCATTCGCCAAGATCGGCGTGCTGATGGCCTCGGCGCGTCGCACCGAAAAGCCGCTCCACCCGACCAACCTGCACGTGAACAAGGCGCTGTTCCCGCAAGACACCGTGCAGTCGCGCCTGCCGAACCCGGATTGGCTGGAGCACTGGCTGGACGAGCAGATCAAGTTCGACGCCGGCTGGGAAAAGAAGGTCATCGAGCGCATCCTGCACAACATGGGTCTGCTGTTCGAGCGCACCTTCGAAACCGTGCAAGACCTGAACCGCTACCGCAAGGAACTGAACGCACGTCTGCTCGGCTCGGCCGAACAAGCTGCCTGATCCTTGCCATTGGCAGCAAGCGGCCCATCGATTCGATGGGCCGTTTTGTTTTCCACCCCGATTTCGGATCCACCATGACCGCTCGCCAGCCCGCGCCCGCCTTTGAGCAGAAGATCTGCGACTCCGCCGATGTGCAAGCCCGCGTGCGTGCCTTGCCGCGCCCCTTGGTCTTCACCAACGGGGTGTTCGACATCCTGCATCGCGGTCACGCCACGTATCTGGCGCAGGCGCGTGCGTTGGGCGCGTCGCTCGTGGTGGGCGTGAACACCGATGCCTCGGTGCGGATGCTGGGCAAGGGCGACGACCGCCCGCTCAATACGCAAGACGATCGCCTGGCCGTGTTGGCCGCGCTGGAAGCGGTGAGTCTGGTGGTGTTGTTTGCCGAGCGAACCCCGGTCGAACTCATCCAGCGCGTGCGCCCCGACATCTACGTGAAGGGCGGCGATTACGACATCGATGCGCTGGAAGAAACGCGCGTGGTGCGTAGCTGGGGTGGCACGGCGCTGGCGATTCCGTTCGAGCACGACCGCTCGACGACGGCGCTGCTCAAGCGCGTGCGCGCGACGTCCTGACTGCTTAGCGCGATGCAGTGACTGCCGCGCATGCGTGCAGGTCTTCTGCGCCCAGGGTTTTCTTGAGCGCGGCAAGTTGGGCTGCGACGCCCGAAGCCGCATCGGCGGTAGCGCTCACGCGAAGCGAGGTCTGCGAGCCAAGCCGGCGCGTTTGCGTGACCACGGCGGTGCGCACATCCTTGGCTCGCAGTTCGTCCAGACGCTGCTGCGCGCGCTCCTTGTCGCGAAACAGACCCAGCGACACCACAAACGCATTGGCTTCCTGCACGATGGCCGAATCCGCCACGTTGCGGCGCTTGAGTTCGGCCACCTTGCGCTCGGCGTCGTCGCGTGTGTCGCGGGCCGGCATGTGGACCCACCAGCGGTTGTCTTCCTGGCGCGTGATGCGCTCGACCTGCACGCCCGCCAGTTGCTTGAGCTGATCGATGCCGCGCGTGGCTTGGGCTTCGGTCAGGCCGCCCAACTCGGTGCAACTGCCGCCGCTTTCAGCGATGGCAGCGGTGGTCAGAGCCGCAGGCTCGATGTTGGCTTGCGAGCCCGATGCGGCTGGTGCGGAACCAGCGGGCGACGACCCCGGCGCCGATTTGGGTACGCCTGCGGCCGGTGCAGCAGCGGGTGCGGGTTCGAGAATACGGATCTCTTCGGTGCGGATCTGGCGGCGCATGCGATCGGGCTCGCGCTCGCTTTCGAACCACGCCTTGGACACTTCCGGTCCGAACACGCCGGTATTGGCCGCGAGCAGAACGCCGTTGACGAGCAGCAGGATCAGCAGGGCGAGGCGAAGCGTCATGGTGCGAACGGACGTGGATTCGGACGGGGGCTCGGAATGCAGGAACACAGCGGCAACAACGATAAGACGTCAGATGGGAAACTGCAGCCCGGCCGACTGAGGCTAGGCCAGCGTCGCGGCGCCCTCCCGGCGCGCGCGCGCCAGCACCTGCAGGCCGAGCAGCACGAGATTATCGTGCATCTGGAACGGCATGCGCAGATGCGGCCCCAGTGCGGCGCGCGCCCCGCCGCTCAGCACGCAGCGTGCCGGGCCGGGGTATTGCTTCTGCAGTGCCTGCCACGTCTGTGCAATTGCACCTGCCTGGGCGATGACGCAGCCCAGCGCGATGGCGTCCTGCGTATTGTCGGCCCAGGGCGGCGCCACAACGTCGCCCGCGCTCAGGTAGCCGACGTCCACTTCGGGCAACTGCGCCGTGTTGCGTGACAACGCGCGCATCATCAATGTGAGGCCGGGCAGGATCAGGCCGCCGGCAAACAGGCCATCGGGTGTGACGATGTCGAGCGTGGTGGCCGTGCCGGCCGTCACGAGCAGCAGGGCGGTGTCGGGCCACAGATGGCGTGCACCGACCGCACCGATCCACCGGTCGGTGCCGAGTTGCGTTGGGTCGCGATACCCATTGCGCAGGCCGGCGGTGGCGTCTTCCGATGCCGCAATGCACACGCGCGCTCCGTCGAACACGCGGGCGATGCGTGCGGTGAGCGCATCGCGCAGTGCGGGGCCAGCCACCGCGCTGATCCATACCTCGGGCGGCGCAACGCCGGAGGCGTGGCAATCGCGCCAGTCTTCCACCAGCTCGGCCAATCGATCATGCGCGCGGGCGCCGGCATGCTGCCAGGGCGTGCCGCCGGGTTCCTCGGGCAGCGCGGGTTCGGCATCGGCACCGCCGGCAATCCACGCCCATTTGATGCGCGTGTTCCCTGCGTCGATCAGCAAGAGCGGACGGGCGGGGGCGGCGTGCGCGGCGGACACCTTCAGGCGCGTCATGGCTGCTCCGCATCTGCGCTGCGCAAGGAGACCTCGCCGCTGTGAATCCACTGCACACGTCCGCCCGATTCAATCGCCAGGCGGCCTTGTGCGTCGATGCCATGCGCCACGCCTTCGAGCACCACGCTACCGTCCTGCCACAGACGCACGCGCTCCCCGGCAAAGGCATCGCGGGCCGCAAACGGCGCAACGAACGGTGCCAGGCCCTGGGCGCCGAAGCGCTGCAGGTGCTCACCCAGCGATGTGAGCAGCGCCGAAAACACGGCGTTCGCCTCCGGCGCATCCACCAGTTCTTCCACGCCCGACAGGCCCCGGCCGAGCGTGGTTTCCAGCACGTGCGGCCGTTCCAGGTTCAGGCCGATGCCGATGACGGTCCAGGTCCGGCCCGGCGCTGTCCGCACGGTCTCGACCAGGATGCCGGCCAGCTTGCGCCCGGCGATCTGCACATCGTTGGGCCACTTGAGGCTGAGGGCCTGTCCGCTGCCGCCGCGGGCTTCCGCGTACCCAGCCACGGCCTCAACCACGGCCACGCCCACGGCCAGGCTCAGTCCGCCGAGCTGCGCGGGCTCACCCGCAAAGGCGCAGGCGATGGAGAAGGTCAAACCGTGGTCGCCATCCCACGGGCGGCCCTGTCGGCCGCGTCCTGCGGTCTGGCGTTGCGCGGCCAGCACACACGCGCCCACGAGCGGCGCGTTGCCGGCATGGGCGGGCGTCGCCGTGTGGGCAGGCCACGTGGCATCGCGCACGGCGGCCATCAGATCGGCGTTGGTGGAGCCGGTGGCCTCGACCACATCGACGGGCCAGCCGGCAGCCGGACCGCTGGGCTGGATACGCTCGCGCGCAAGGCGCCACCCCGCGGAGGGTTCGGCAAGAGACATAAAGATGGGCGATCAGGTTCGCGCTAAGAATGCGCGCATTGTACGAGCGGTGCCGCAAACACGGGTCTGGTGCTTGCTTCAAGCGACGCAAAGGCCTCACAGTGTGGCAGCCAGTGTGACAGTGTTTGGCGACGCGTTGGCTACAATTCGACCGATAGCCGGCATCACCGCTTACGGAGACCCGTTTGATCACCTTCCGTACACCGCAGCTTGAGGTGCGCGTTGTCGATGGACGCTCCGTCGCCTTTCTCTCTGGCGACTGGACCACGCTTGCCCTGGCCGAACGCGCCGGCGTGCGCAGCGCCCGCCAGCAGATCCGCGCCGGGCTGGACAACGCCAACGCGTGGTGCCTGACCGAAGTCGGCCGTATCGACCACTTTGGCGCGCAATTGCTCTGGCGTGCCTGGGGCAATCAGTGGCCCGAACATCTGGATGCCCGGCCCGACCAGCGCCGCATGCTCGATCGTGTTGCCAAGCTCGACCCCGGCGGCTGGAAGCAGCGCCTGGCGCCCCGCATGAACCCCGTGGCGATCCTCGGCGAGGGCATGCTCGATTTTTTCGATCACGCGGGCAATGGCATCGCCATGGTCGGCCAGCTCGTGTTCGACCTGGGCAGGTTCGTGCGCGCGCCGCATCGCGGGCCGTGGCGCGAGATCTCCGCCAACATCTACAGCACGGGCTACAAGGCGCTGGGCATCACCGCGCTGGTGGGCTTCCTGATCGGCATCGTGCTCAGCTACCTGTCGGCCAACCAGTTGCGCGTATTCGGGGCCAGCATCTTCATCGTCAACATTTTGGGGATGGCCATCATCCGCGAGCTCGGGCCGGTGCTGGCGGCGATTCTGGTGGCTGGGCGTTCGGGTTCAGCCATCACTGCGCAGATCGGCGTGATGCGCGTGACCGAAGAGCTGGATGCGATGCGCGTGATGGGCATCTCGCACGGTTTCCGCCTGATCCTGCCCAAGGTGATTGCGCTGGCGATCGCCATGCCGCTGCTGGTGGCGTGGACGGATCTACTCGCGCTGGCGGGCGGTATTCTCGCGGCCAAGTTCCAGCTCGACATCAGCCCGACGTATTTCATCACCTCGTTGCCCGATGCTGTGCCGGTGGCCAACCTGTGGCTCGGCATTGGCAAGGGCGTGGTGTTTGGCATGCTGATCGCGCTGGTGGCCTGCCACTTCGGCCTGCGCATCCAGCCCAACACGCAGAGCCTGGGCGAGGGCACGACGACGTCCGTCGTGGTGTCGATCACCATCGTCATCCTGGCAGACGCGGTGTTTGCCATCCTCTTCAAGGACGTCGGGATATGACGCGGCCCCGCCATCCTCACATCAAGCACGCAGCGGAACCGGCGGCAATTACGCCCGCGCGCGAACGCGTGATCGAGATGCGCAACGTCACCAAGCGCTACGGCAAGGTGACCGTGCTCGACAACATCGATCTGGACGTATTTCGCGGCGAGGTGCTTTCCATCGTGGGCGGTTCGGGAAGCGGCAAGACGACATTGCTGCGCCAGGTGGTGGGGCTGGAGAAACCCACCTCGGGCACGATCCACATCTTTGGCGAAGAGCTGACCTGCCAGGTGGGCAACGATCTGCAGTCGATGCGTAACCGCTGGGGCATGCAGTTCCAGCACGGTGCGCTTTTCTCGACGCTGTCCGTGATCGACAACGTGGCGTTGCCGATGCGCGAATTGCGCACACTGCCCGACGCGTTCATCCAGCGCGTGGCGATGCTCAAGCTGCAGATGGTGGGGCTCAAATCCACCGATGCCGACAAGATGCCGTCGGACCTGTCGGGCGGCATGATCAAGCGCGTGGCGCTCGCGCGGGCATTGTCGCTGGAGCCGGAGCTGGTGTTTCTGGACGAGCCGACCGCCGGGCTGGACCCGCGCGCGTCGGACGATTACGTCGCGCTCATCCGCGAGTTGCGCCAGGAACTGGGCCTGACCGTGGTGATGGTGACGCACGATCTCGACACCCTGGTGGCGCTGTCCGACCGCATTGCGGTGCTGGCGGATCGCAAGGTGGTGGCGGCCAAGCCGCTGGACCAGATCATTCAGATTGATCATCCGTTCATCAAGGAGTATTTCCTGGGTGAGCGGGGCAAACGGGCCCTGTTGGCGCTGGGCTCGCAGATGACGGAGGCGGTGGCTGCAGCCTCGCTTTCGACGCAGGAGGATTGATGGAAAACAAAGCCCACGCATTCCTGGCCGGGCTGTTTACGATCGGGCTGATCATCTTCATCGGCCTGGCCGTCATGTGGTTCAACCGAGACCAGACCGTGCGCTTGCCGTACGACGTGGTCACGCGTTCGACCGTCAACGGGCTGAATCCGCAGGCTTCCGTGAAATACCGCGGCCTGGACGTCGGCAAGGTCGACAGCATCCGCTTTGACGACAAGGTGCCAGGGCAGATCGTGGTGCGCGTGCTGGTCGACAAGGATGCGCCCATCACCACGACCACGTACGGCCGGCTGGCCTATCAGGGCGTGACGGGCCTCGCCTATGTGCAGCTCGACGACCGCGGCTTTGACAACAGCAAGCGCGCGCCCAGTCCTGTGCGCCTGGCCACGTCGGACAAGGACCCTGCCCGCATCCGCATGGAAGCCGGCTTCCTCGACGAGCTGGACAAGCGCGGCGACCAGATGCTCTCCAAGCTCGATCAGACGCTGAACTCGCTGTCGATCATGTTTGACGACGAGCACCGCCAGCAGGTCACGGCGTCGCTGCAATCGTTCCAGAAGACGATGGACGCCTACAGCACGCTCGCACAGCAGGCCGAGCCGACGATGCGCCGCCTGCCGCAGATTGCCGACAACCTTGATTCCACGCTGGTGGCCACGCGCAAGCTCACGCAGTCGCTGTCCGACCCGAAGGGGCCGTTGATGTCGACGCTCTCGGGCGCCGGGACGGATCTGACGGCGGCAACGCAGTCGATGCAATCCGCCGCCAATGTGCTGACCTACGAAACGCTGCCGCAGCTCAATGGCTTTGCACGCGAGGCCCGTCAGGCCGTGCGCGGCTTCGACCATGCCGTGACCGACTTCAACGCCCGGCCGCAAAGCGTGCTGTTTGGCCCCGCACCCGGCGCGCCCGGCCCCGGTGAAACCGGCTTCACCGCGCCCGCCGCCCGCGCTTCGGCTCAGCCCTGAGGAGATTCCATGCCGATGTTGTCCGCTGTGTTCCGCCGCGCGTGCGCGCTGCCTGCCCTGATGGCGCTGTCGCTCCTGGCAGCTTGCTCCAGCGCGCCGGTGGCGCCCGCCGCCCTCTATGACTTTGGGCTCGCGCCGGCCACCAGCGCCTGCCCGCGCCTGCCCACCGCCTTGCGCGTGGCCGACGTGGCTGGCCCGGGCTGGATGGACGGCAACGCCATCTTTTACCGCCTCGCCTATGCGCAAGGCCAGCGTACCGACGCCTACGCCAACAGCCGCTGGGTGGAATCGCCCGTGAGTCTGTTCGATGCCCGTTTGCGCAATGCGGCGGCAGGGCGCGGCCAGGTGATCGGCTATCCCACGCCCGATGTGCCGAGCCTGCGTGTCGAGCTGGTCGATTTTTCACAGGTATTCGACAGGCCCGATGCCAGCCGCGGCGTGGTGCGCCTGCGTGCAACCGTGTCACTGGCGCGTGGTGTGATCGACCAGCGCGTGGTACAGGCGGACGCGCCGGCCCCGAGCCCGGACGCTGCAGGCGGCGTGGCCGCCCTCACGCAGGCATCGGACAAGGCCATCGGCGAGGTGCTCGACTGGGTGGCGGGCCTGCCGCTCGCGGCCTCCGCCTCTTCGACACCGGCAACGCCCGGCGCTGCACTTGGCTCGCGCCGGCGCTAATACCGCCACCTCTGAACCGGATGGAGGAACCATCCGTGATGCGCGGCATCGGACGCTATGATGGACGGCTTTTTCCGGCCACGTCCGCTCCTCTTTCTAGCTCGCTTCTTCCGGTGACGGACCTCCACGCGCAACCCGCTGCACCCACCCAGCATCGCCACTCGCCGCTTGCGCGCGCCGGGCTGGGGTGGTTCGTGCTGCTGGTCGTCTACGCAAGCCTGTATCCGTTTGCCGGCTGGACAGACACCGGCGTGTCGCCGTTCGCCTTCCTGAGCGCACCGCTGCCGCGCTACAACACCGCCTTCGACATGCTCACCAACGTGTGGGGCTACATGCCGCTGGGCATGCTGACGGTGCTGGCGCTGCACCCGCGCATCACCGGCTGGCGCGCGGTCTTGCTGGCGCTGCTGGCGGGGTTGCTGCTCTCCGGCGCGATGGAGGCGATCCAGACCTATCTGCCCACGCGCGTGTCCTCCAATGTCGATCTGGCGACGAACACGCTGGGCGCCTTGCTGGGCGGCCTCGTCATGTTGCCTTTTGCGGCGCGGCTGATCGACCGCGGCGGGCTGCGCCGCCTGCGCCGCCGGTGGTTCGAGCCACATGCGACCTTTGCCATCCTGCTGATGCTGGTGTGGCCGTTCGCACAGATTTTTCCGCAGGAATTCCTCTTCAGCATGGGCGGAGTGATCCGCAGCATCCTGCTCGATCCATCGCCGGATGCGTTTGTGGTCAACCTCGTCAACGGCTGGTTTCCGGAGCTGTTCGACTGGCAGGACAAGCTGACGGCGCACCCGGAAGCACTGCAGCGCCAGGAACTGCTGGAAGCGCTCATCACCGCCTGCAGCTGGATCGGCACGGGGCTGCTGGCCAGCGTGGCCATGCGCAGCGGTGCGCCCATGCTGCGCCTGCTGGCTGCGCTGCTGGCCGGCGCGCTGCTGGTCAAGGCGGGGGCGACGGTGCTGCAGTTTCCGCTGGGCGGCGCGTGGGACTGGCTTTCGTCCGGCGCGCGTTTCGGGCTGATCGTCGGCTCGCTGGTGCTCGTGCTGCTGGTGCGGCTGCCGCGCTGGTTGCGCGGCGCGCTGGCCATGACGCTGCTGATTGCGCTGATCATCCTGTCCAATGTGCTGCCGCCGAGCCCGTATTCGTGGGTGTCGGCGCAAAGCTGGCGGCTCGGGCGCTTCGTCCATTTCAACAGCCTGTCGCAATGGATCGGCTGGCTGTGGCCGTTTCTGGGCCTCGGCTATCTCGCCTGGCGCGCCGAGCAGACGCAGCTGCAGCGGCGCGCCGGACGTCACGCGCGTTGAGTGCCCGCCGCAGCAGATGCGGGATGCGGTGAGGCAGCGCGCCGCACCGCGATCAGCGCTGCCAGCGCCGCAAGATACATTGCCGCCATGGCGACAAAACCCTCGCGCCACCCAAACAAGCCCGTCGACAATGCTGCCACGCCCAGGCCGATGAGCGCGCCGCCCTTGGCTGCGCTGCTGCACAACCCCAACGCAAAGCCTTGGCGGTGTTCCGGGCTGGTTTCCACCACCAGGCTATTGAGCACCGGCAGCAGGCCGCCCAGGCACAGGCCCCACGCCAGGCGCGCAGCAATGAATGCGTTTTCTCCTTGCGCAATGCCCTGCCAGAGCGCGGTGAGGCCGCAGACAGCGGTCAACGCACAGACGCGCCCCAGCGTGACATGCACGGGCAGGCTCGCAAAACGCTTTGCCCACCAGCGCGCAGACAGCGCCAGTGTCGCGGCCGTGGCACTGTAGGCCAAGCCTGCCAGCATCACCGACCCATGCAGCGTCTCGGTGATGTAGGGTGCAAGAAAGCCTTGCGGCATGACGCGCGCCGCCTGCACTGCCACCATGCCCAGCAGCAGCCCGATCACCAGGCCACCCAGCGGAGCGCGACCTGCCCGGCGAGCGTCGGCGTCCTGGTGGATCTCGGACGTTGGAGCGGGCTTGATGGCGGGCAGACAGAACATCGCCAGCGGAATGCACGCCAGGATCACCGCAGCGCCCGCCGTGTTCGCCATGCGGAAGCCCATCCACCCCACGAGCCACGCACCGACGGGCGGCGCCATGAAGCTGCCGCACGCCGTGACGGTCTGCAGATCGGCGAAGACGCGCCGGCGCATGTCGGCAGGTGCCACGCGCATCGCGTAGATCTGTGCGGCTGCCAGAAAGCCGGCCAGCCCGCCTTGCACGGTGCGCGCCAGCAGCACGCTGGCCGCCGAGTCCGCATAGACCGACCACAGCTGCGACGCTGCCAGTGCGATGAGCGCTCGCAGGATCATCGGCTTGGGTCCGACGCGATCAGCCAGGCGGCCCCACCAGGGCGCGGTGATGAGCGTGGCGGCCATCGGTGCGAAGTACGCTGCGCTCGCCACCCATGCGAACGGCACATGCGGCACCGGCGACAACTCGCGCAGGAACAGTGGCCAGAACGGCCCCGTCATTTCCATCGCGCCCATTGAAAGGGCCTGGATGACGAGGAGCCACCGAATGGCCCCGCGCCACGCGTCCACGGGCGTTGCGGAGCTCATGTTCGAACCGCGTCGGCCAGCGGGTTAGGCAGCGCGGCGTGCATGTCGTCGGACTGGTCGCGCAGGCGCATGCGGACGAACGTCTTGAACGACCATGGCGCTTCGAGCAGCGCGTGGCGCTCCTGCTTCCAGGTGTCGGCATCGAGCGCCGTGCGGTTTGCCTCGAACACGGCCTGCATGGCGTCATGCCACTGGCGTAGCCCGACGGCGCTCCCGTGTTCGGGAAACAGCGCCAGCGCCAGCTCACCGATATGGCACAGCAGGAAGGCGTGGATCAGCTTCTTGCGCGGGATGTCCCGATCGGGATACGTGGTGTGGCCGGCACGGAACGGCTCGATCGAGAAGCCTTGGCCCCGCAGCGTCGGCAGGGCGATCTTCACGTCGCCAAAGTCACGCACCACCAGCCGCACCGGCATACCGGCCTCGTCGATGACGACGAAGGTGTTCTGCTGATGCGCCTCCAAAGCGATGCCGTAACGCAAATAGAGGCCGACGATGGCCGGAATGGCGACGTGCAGGTACGCATCGAAAAAGCGCGCAGCCCGCTCGGCGCGCGTGCCGTCGGCCTGGCGCGCCAGCACGGTCTCGAGCAGCAGCGGTGCTGCTGCGTGCGTCATGTCGGCGGTGAAGTCGGGCGTGAAGAGGGCACCGACCGGCAGCAGCCGTTCGTTGCCGGCAATGCGTGCGGTCGGGTTGTCGCGCACGATCATCGAGAGATGCCGGGCGCGATCGTCGGCGGTGCCGGCCAAGTGGATGCCATGGCGCTCCGGCACGATCGACAAGACGCGCGCCAATGCTGCGTCGTTCGCGAGGATGCGTTCCAGCAGGGCGCTCACGCGCGGGCCCATCACCGCCGACTTGGGCGATACGGTGCGCTCAACGCTGGTCAGCCGCATGCTGACCGGCAGCTTGAGCATCGGACCGCCCGGCGCGTCGGTCGCGGCCACGGTGCGGAATGACATTGTTGGCCGGGCGGCAATGTTGATGTCCGGCAAACGGATCAATTCGCCTGCGGCAAATTCTGCGGCGAAAGTCTCGCCGAGTGTCGTGTCGCGCTGCCATGGGTGAACCGGCAGCGGCAGCCACGCTTCGGGCGCAAGCTGGCGCGCCAACAGGGCTTTGCGAAACGCCGCCATGGTTTGCGGGAACGTCGCCGCGAACCAATTAGCGTACGGCTGCACACCGTCCATCGTCGTGACCTGCAGTCGATGCGCCGCCACCGCCACCACGCCGATGGGCACCTGTGCCTCGAACTCTGGCGACAGCGCAATCACCTGGTCGGGAGCCAGTCCCAGCCGTGTCTTGTAGGCCGGATGCCACGGGTGGCCGCCGGTGCCCCACTGCTCGGTGCGCGCCAAGGCGTGGGGCGTGCCGTCGCCGCAGAGCAGGGCCAGCGCGTCTTGCCACGCGGCGGTGCGGTGCTCGGCAGCGAGACGTGCGCCCCAGGCGAGCCGATAGGCCTGGCACAGCGTGTCGTTGTCCTGGCTGTTGTCGAGTTCTGCCGCGAGCCGGCCGATGGCGGCGAGGCGATGGGCCTCGGCGGCATCGCCCATGTCCAGCATGGGCGCGAGCCAGTGGAGCAGGGCTGATGGACGTTCAATCGGCGTCGGCGGGCGATCGTGCGCCAGCACAGCGACGTCGCCCGTCAATGTCCAGCTGCCGAGTGCGCCCGGCCGCAAGCCAGTGAAGCGTAACAGCACGCGCTGCTGCCAGATCGGCAGCAACGTCACATCGGCGCGCGTATCGGCGATGAGTCGATCTGCGCTGAGCAGCGCTTCACGAAACAGCGCCTGCAGCAGGCGCGACAGCACCCGGCGGCGTGCCAACTGCTGCGCCGCCGACCAATGTTCGGTCTGCACGCCGGCTTTGCGCAGCGCGGGAATGGATTCAAGACGGAGGTTGCCGGCCGCGGCGGCAGCGGATGCGGTTTCGGTGTGGGCGGCGGTATCAGATCGACGTTGCACGAGGGCTCCTACGGGACATGAGCGTGTGCAGGCGAGCGGGGCTCGACCCTGCAGCACAGGGGGTCCAGATGTAGGGGCCGCTTCAGAGACAGGCGGGAATGCAACGCTCCCATGACGAAGCTGCACTGGAGGCTTGTTCTCTTCTAGATATGTGCGCAGTGCAGGCAGCCTGGTCGGCTGCATGAAGGCATCATTTGGTGTGCTGCAGTTTAGATGAGAATGATTCCCACTTGCAAAATTATTCCATCAACTTAAGGCGATCGGGTGACAGCACCGGCGCGTGCCGTCTTCACGCAACCGACATGAATCCTTTCTACCTTAGCGCGTGGTGAGTTGACGGCGCGCGCTGCTCGGTCCGGCTCGCTGATGTCATCAGGAGGTCATCCGTGTCTGCGACCCGAAAGGCCCACGCTACCCGTCGATTGCTCGTGGTGTCTGCGGGCGCCCCCGCGTTGCCTGCGTCGCCGCCTCAATCGGTTGCTTCGCGAGACGGCCTGGCGCCTCCTGTGATCCATACCGTCGACTGACTTCGTTGCTCGCGCTCAGTCAGGCGTTGCCCCGTGTTGTCCCCCCCCAACCTCCCAAATACACAGACATCAGGACGAGAACATGACCTCCAACAGTCGCCGTGGTTTTCTCCGTTCCGCTGCCCAACTGGCTGCTGCATCGGCAGCCATGGGCGCGGTGCCCGAAGGCATTCGCCAGGCGCTAGCGATTCCCGCCCACAACGCGCACCGCAATATCGAAGATGTGCAGCACATCGTGATCCTCATGCAGGAAAACCGCTCGTTCGATCATTACTTCGGCACGCTCCGTGGCGTGCGCGGGTATGGCGATACGCGTACCGTCACGCTGCCGACAGGCAAGAGCGTCTGGCATCAGCCGGTAGCCGGTGGCGTGGGCGAAGTGCTGCCGTTCCGCCCGAGCGCGCCTGATCTCGGCCTGCAGTTCCTGCAAGACCTGCCGCACGGCTGGAATGACACGCACCTTGCCGTCAACGGCGGGCGTTACGATGGCTGGGTCCCACACAAGGGCACCACGACGATGGCGTACCTGACGCGTCAGGACATTCCGTTCCACTATGCGCTGGCCGACGCCTTCACCATCTGCGACGCCTATCACTGCGCCACGCCCACGTCGACCGACCCGAACCGCTACTACATGTGGACCGGCTATGTCGGTAACGACAACGTCGGCGGCGGCCCCGTGATCGACAACGCAGAAGCCGGCTACGGCTGGTCGACGTATCCCGAAGTGCTCGAAGCCGCCGGCATCTCGTGGAAGATCTACCAGGACATCGGTACGGGCCTGGACGCCGCAGGCTCATGGGGCTGGACGAGCGACGCCTACATCGGCAACTACGGCGACAACTCGCTGCTGTACTTCAAGCAATATCAGAACGCGCAGCCCGGCAATCCGCTGTACGACAAGGCGCGCACCGGCACCAACGCAGCGGCCGGCGACGGCTACTTCGACATCCTCAAGCGCGACGTGCAGAACGGCACGCTGCCGCAGGTGTCGTGGATTGCCGCGCCGGAAGCGTTCTCCGAGCATCCGAACTGGCCGGCCAACTACGGCGCGTGGTACATCGACCAAGTCCTGCAGATCCTGACTTCCAACCCCGAGGTGTGGAGCAAGACCGCGGTGTTCGTTACCTACGACGAGAACGACGGTTTCTTCGACCACCTCGTCCCGCCGTTTGCCTCATCGGGCAGCAATGGCCTGTCGACGGTCGACACCACGGGCGAGTACTTTCCGGGCAACAGCACGTACGGCGCCGGCAGCTACGGCCTGGGCCAGCGCGTGCCGATGCTCGTGGTATCGCCGTGGTCAAAGGGCGGCTACGTGTGCTCCGAAACGTTCGACCACACGTCGATCATTCGTTTCATCGAGCAGCGCTTCAAGCGCACGCACAACGTGCGCTCGCCGAACATCTCGAAGTGGCGTCGCGCCGTTTGCGGTGATCTGACGTCGGCGTTCAACTTCGCCACGCCCAACGAGGTGGTGCCTGCATTGCCTAGCACCGCGGCCTACGTGCCGAAGGACAAGCTGCGCCACGCCAGCTACGTGCCGCTGCCCCCGCTGGTGCAGGCCGTGCCGAAGCAGGAAGCGGGCGTGCGAGCGTCGCGTGCGCTGCCGTACGAACTGTTCGTGCGCGGGCGCCAGGACGAAGCCGCCGGCAAGTTCCAGCTTGAATTCGTGAACACCGGGGACGTGGGGGCTGCCTTCCTCGTCTACACCGCCGGCAGCACGGATGCGCCGCGCACCTACACGGTCGAGGCAGGCAAGCGGCTGTCGGACAAGCTGGCCGTGAACGCAGGCGGTGCCTACGACTTCACGGTGCACGGCCCGAACGGCTTCCTGCGCCGCTTTGTCGGCAAGCTCACGCTGTCGGGCCTGCTGAGTCCGCACGGTCACGCGCTGGAAGTGAAGGAAGGCTACGACGTGGCCAACGGCAACCTGCAACTGCGCCTCATCAATCACGGCCGTGCGCCGACCGTCTTCACCATCAAGAGCGCTTACACGGGCGAAAGTGTGCAACGCGAAGTGCGCGGCGGTGACGATGCGTCGGTGTACCTCGACTTGCGCAGCCACCACGCCTGGTACGACCTGACCGTCACGGCCAGCACCGATGCCGGTTTCGCGCGTCGCCTTGCCGGCCACGTTGAAACCGGCCGCGTCAGCGCGTCCGATCCAGCGCTGAGCGTATAAGCGAGACCCAAGCAAAACGGCCCGCTGGCTTGATTTGCCAGCGGGCCACTTTTTTTTCTTGCGACGCTCAGCGTCAGAGTTGCTTCGTGTACGTGCGTGCCTGATACAGCGCCAGCGCGCTCAGCCCGACGATCACCACGATCGCCAAGACATCGGCAAACGGATAGCCCCAATAGTGCGTCATTGCGTGGTCTCCCTCGGTTCGGGGTCAAGCAGGCCGGTATCGGCCATACGTTGACGGCCGAACTCGGTGGCGTCTCCGTGGCCTCAGGAGGGACACCGCCGCGGATGACCTCCAGGTTTTCCGCGCTCTCCGACACCATCTCGGCTCAAGTGCCTCTTCTTCCCGGCAAGTGTGCCAAACGATTGTTGATTTATGGAGAACAGTATTTTCTTCAATCTTGTATTTATCCATCAAGGGCAACGATCTATTCTGATCACAAGCGCAACGAACTGAGCGCAACCGAATATCCAGACAGATCAGGAGCCCATCATGAACACCCGCCTCGCAATCGCTTTCTCCCGTCACACCCTGGTGGCCCTGGTGGCCACAGTGTCCGCTTCCGCCGCTCTGCTATCGGCCCAGCCGGCAGCTGCAGCGGTCCAAAGCAGCGCCGATCCGTACACGCAAGGCGCCGTTGCCAAGGCTGACCCCTACACGCAGGGTGCTGCCGCCAAGTACGACGTCTATACCCAGGGTGCGGACCGTCAAGCTGATACCTACGGCTATCTGTCGTGGAACGGCGATGCCTCGTATCCGAAGGCCGCCGCTTCGCAAGCCTGATCGAGCCGTACCAAAGCAAAAGGGCCTTGGGTTCTACCCCAAGGCCCTTTTTGTTTCTGCAGCGTTCCGGCGGTAATCAGACCACTCCGGCTTCGTGTGCCTGCTGATCCGCGTGGTACGAACTGCGCACCATGGCGCCCACGGCCGCGTGCGTGAAGCCCATCTCGTACGCCTTCTCTTCGAACATCTTGAAGGTGTCCGGGTGCACATAGCGCAGCACCGGCAGATGGTGGCCCGACGGCGCCAGATACTGGCCGATGGTCAGCATGTCGATGTCGTGCTCGCGCATGTCGCGCATGACTTCCAGGATTTCCTCATCCGTCTCGCCCAGGCCGACCATCAGGCCGGACTTGGTCGGCACGTTCGGGTTGCGGGCCTTGAAGTCCTTCAGCAGTTTCAGCGAGTGCGCGTAATCCGCACCCGGGCGCGCCTGCTTGTACAGGCGCGGCACCGTTTCGAGGTTGTGGTTCATCACGTCGGGCGGGCATTCCTGCAGGATGTCCAGCGCCTTCTCCAAGCGGCCGCGGAAGTCCGGCACCAGCACTTCGATGCGCGTGGCCGGCGACAGGGCGCGCGTGCGCGAGATGCAATCGACGTAATGCTGGGCGCCGCCGTCACGCAGGTCGTCGCGGTCGACGCTGGTGATGACGACGTAGTTGAGCTTGAGTTCAGCGATCGTCTTGGCCAGGTTTTCCGGCTCGTTCACGTCGAGCGGGTCCGGGCGGCCGTGCCCGACATCGCAGAAGGGGCAGCGGCGCGTGCACTTGTCGCCCATGATCATGAACGTGGCCGTGCCCTTGCCGAAACACTCGCCGATATTCGGGCAACTGGCCTCTTCGCACACCGTCACGAGGTTGTTGGCGCGCAGGATGTCTTTGATTTCGTAGAAGCGCGAGTTGCCGGTGGCGGCGCGCACGCGAATCCAATCCGGCTTCTTGAGCTTCTCGGCCGGCACGATCTTGATGGGGATGCGTGCGGTTTTGTCGAGCGACTTCTGCTTGGCCGTCGCGTCGTACGGTTTGTTCGACGGGGTGGCAGGGGTGGCGACTTCAGTGGCGCCGGCGGCGGAATCGGTCATCGTGTTCTCCGCACGGGCTTGCGGCTCGTGCATATCCGGGCGCTATGCGGTAGCGGCCTCGGCGGGGTGCGCTTGCGCGCGTTGCTGCAATTGAGCGACCAGCGCATTGGCCAGGTCGCGGGAAACGGTTTGCCAGTCGTTCGCATCGACGGCGCGTCCGGACGCATCACGGGCGCCGGCGGTCACCATATCGACGGTTTCCAGGCCGGCATAGCCACACGGGTTGATCTGCGTGAAGGGCGACAGGTCCATCGCCAGGTTCAGGCTCACGCCGTGGTAGCTGCAGCCGTTGCGGATCTTCAGCCCCAGCGCGGCGATCTTGGCGCCGGCATGCGGCCCGCTCGACAGGTAGATGCCGGGGGCGCCAGCCTTGCGTTCGGAGGCGACATTATACGTGGCGAGCGTCTGGATGACGGCCGCCTCGATGGCATCGACCAGCGCCTTCACGAACAGCCCGCGTCGGCGCAAATCCAGCAAAAGGTAAGCGACAACTTGGCCGGGGCCGTGATAAGTGATCTGACCGCCACGGTCGACTTTCACCAGCGGAATGTTGCCGGGGGCCAACAGATGCGCGGGATCACCGGCCAGGCCGAGCGTGAACACCGGCGGGTGTTCGACCAGCCAGATCGTGTCAGGAGTATCGGGCCCGCGCCGCGCGGTAAATGTCTGCATTTCGTCGAAGCAAGCGGCGTAGTCCTGCAGGCCGCGTTCGACGATGTCAATCGGAATCATGTCCGCGAGTGTAGCGCAGGGCCGTCGATGTCGCCGTGCGCCTTTGCCCGCTTCGGTCGCAGGGTCGGGCAAAAAAATGCCGGCGCGATGGGAGGCATCGGCGCCGGCATCGGCTTTTGCGGCAGATGCCGCAAAAGGAGGCTTGAAACAGATTTCGCGCTCAGGCCGCCACGATGGGCGTGTCGGCGTGCTCGTTCCAGCCGAGCGCCGCGAGCGTGTGGCGCCAGCCGTTCGTGACGTGCCACGGCTTGCGCGGCATATGGCCGTCGGTGGCTTCTACTGCCAATGCCACTGGGCCAAGGGCTTTCGGGTCTACCGAGACGACGATTTCTTCGCCGCGCTTCACGGCAACGCTGCCGCCCGCGCGCAGCCATTCGTCGCCGGCTTTGTTCTCGTGCGTGACCCATACGTCGCGACCGCAGGCTTCTTCGACGCGCAGATTCTGGTTGGCCGGCATGCGCAATGCCACCACTTCGCCGGGCTGCAGAGTGAATACAATTTTTGTTAGTACAGCTTTCATGATCGGCTCCTTCACGGCATCGGGATGGGGCCTTGCCGTTGAAGGAAGTCTAGGCGCTTGGTTGCCTAGTACCAAACGATATATATTGCGTTTCTTGATAGTGCAGCTCACATAAAAATCACCCGGCGCTACGAAAATCGGGAGGGAAAGATGACCGAAATCCGCGAACCGATGCGCTTGCCGTCACTTGGCGCGCTGAGGGTGTTCGAGGCGGCAGCCCGCTATGAGAGTTTTTCGCGTGCAGCGACGGAGCTGTTCGTTACGCACGGCGCCGTCAGCCATCAGATGCGCACTCTGGAAGACGAGCTGGGCGTGCCGTTGTTCGAGCGGCGGGGCAAGCGCGTCATGCTCACGCACGCGGGCCGCGCCTATGCCGATCGCGTGCGCGAGGCGCTCGACCAGATCGCCCAGGCTACGCACCAACTGCGCGCCGGTAACCGCGACAACCGCCTGGCCATCAGCACGATGCCGTCGTTTGCGGCGCGCTGGCTGACGCCGCATATCGGCACCTTCATCGAGCGCCATCCCGAGTTGGAAGTGGAACTGTTCTCCAGCCCCGCGCTGGTCGATTTTGCGCGCGAAGAGGTGGACGTGGCGCTGCGCATGGGTTCGGGCAACTATCCGGGCCTGTACGTGGAAAAGCTGCTCGACGATGTGTTCTTCCCGATCTGCAGCCCGTCGTTCAACGGCGGACGCCTGCCGCGCACGCTGGCCGAGATGGCAAGCATGACCCTGCTGCGCAGCGAGGGCGAGGCATGGAAACCGTGGTTCGATGCGGCCGGCCTTGAGGGGTTTGTGGAGCCGCGCGGGGGGCTGATGTTCCAGGATTCGTCATTGCTGTTGCAGGCCGCGGCAGCGGGGCAGGGCATTGCGCTGATCCGCCCGACGCTGGCGTTCAACGAATTGCTGGCCGGCCGCGTGGTGCGCCTGTTCGAGACGACGATCCCCTGTCCGTGGAACTACTACTTCGTCTGTCCACACAGCGCGCTGCAGACGCCCAAGATGCAGGCGTTCCGCACGTGGCTGCTGCCGGAGATTGCGGCGTTCAAGCTCAAGCTGGCGGGGCTGATGAACGACAACGCGGTGTGCCTGGGGCACGTGTCCAAGGGCTGAGCCCGGGCATCGGAAAAAATCCTCGACAAAGCAAAACGCCCCGGCATGACCGGGGCGTTTTGCGTTCTGCTGAGTGCTGCGGAGGTGCGTTACAGCACGATTTTTACCATCGGATGGCTCGTCAGCGCCTGGTAAAGCGCGTCGAGCTGTTCGCGGCTCGTCGCACGCACGATCACCGTCAGGCCCAGGTAGTTGCCACTGGAGGACGGACGCTTTTCCAGGCGCCCTTCGTGGAACTCCGGATCGTGCAGGCGGACGACCTCGACAATGGTCGCGGCAAAGTCGTCATGCATCGGCCCCATCACCTTGATGGGGAAATCGCTCGGGTACTCGATGAGCGACTGTTCGGGCGGAATATGGCCCGGCGGGGGCGTGTGAGAGGAGGTCATGTCGAAGTAAGTGGGGACGACTACTTCTTTTTAAACCACAGCTTGACCGCGTCGATCGTGCGGCCGACGAAGCCGGCTTCCGGCACCGCTTCGAGCGCCACCACCGGGAATTCCGACACCACGGTCGAACCGTCCATCACCTTCACAGTGCCCAGCTGCTGGCCTTGTGCGATCGGGGCGATCAGCGGGTCCTTGCGCTCGAGCACAGGCTTCAGGCGCGCACCTGCGCCCTTGGGCACGGTGATCCACTTGTCCTCCGGCACGCCCAGCTTCACGCTCTTGGCCTGGCCCTTGTACACGTCGGGCGTCTGCAGCGCTTCCTTGGCCTTGTACAGGCGTACGGTATCGAAGAACTGATAGCCGTAGTTCAGAACTTTCAGGCTCTCCTGTGTGCGGATAGCGTCGCTCTTGGTGCCGATGATGACCGACAGCAAGCGACGGTTCGCGCCGGGCACGTCCGGCAGCGGACGGTTGGCAGAGGTGACGAGGCAGTAGCCGGCCGACTTGGTGTGGCCCGTCTTGCCGCCGTCGACGGTCGGGTCGAGCCACAGCAGGCGGTTGCGGTTGGACTGCTTGATGTTGTTATAGGTGAATTCCTTCTGCGAGTAGAACTTGTAGTCCTGCGGGAAATCCTTGATCAGCGCCGCGGTCAGGATCGAAAGATCACGTGCCGTGGAGTAGTGGTTCGGATCAGGCAGGCCCGCGGCGTTCGCGAAATGCGTGTTCTTCATGCCCAGACGCTCGGCTTCGCGGTTCATCAGCATCACGAAGTTCGTCTCGGTGCCGCCTACGGCCTCTGCCAGCACGAGGGCTGCATCGTTGCCAGACTGGATGATCAGGCCTTGCGTCATCTCCCGCACCGAGGCCGGTTTGCCGGCTTCCAGGAACATGCGCGATTCGTCGGTCTTGACGGAGCGCACGGTCTCGGTGGGCGTGATCATCTGGTCGTACTTGAGCTTGCCGTCGCGCACGGCTTCGAAGACCAGATAGGCCGTCATCAGCTTGGTGAGCGAGGCGGGCTCGATGCGTTCGTCCATGTTGGTGCCGCCGAGCACCTGGCCGCTGGTCACGTCGGTCAGCATCCATGAGCGGGCCGCGACCTGCGGTGCGGGCACCGGCTGCGCCATAGCGGGTAGCGCAGTGACCAGCACGGCGGCCGCCACGGCGGTTGCGGCGGCGGAATGGAAGGCGAAGGGCGTGAAATGGGCGAAGCGGGTCTGCATGTCGGGTCCTGCGGTCTGCTTGGAATTCAATGGCGCCGCCTGCCAGAAAAAAGGGGGGGAGGCGCGGCGTCCGGAAAATCAACGGGTGGGTGTTACGGTTTTGGCGCCCAGGCGCCTGTAATGAGCTGCCGGATCAGATGCAGCTTGCGGTGGAAGAAATGATCGGCGCCCGGGATGACGATCACGGGCAGCTCCTGCGGCCGCGCCCAGTTGAGCACGTCGATCAGCGGCACGGTGTCATCCTGTTCGCCGTGGATGATGATGGTGTCGGCCGGCACCGGGGCGACATCCCAGCGCGAGGTGGCGGTGCCGACCAGCGCCAGGCGTTCGGCAGGCGTGCCGGCCTCGGCCAGGCGGCGTGCCACCTGAGACACGACAAAGCTGCCGAAGGAGAAGCCGCCCAGTGCCAGCGGCAGTGTGGCCACATCGGCGGACCATTCGGTCTGTGTACGCATCCAGTCGAGCACGGCCAGCATGTCGTCCTGCTCGCCGATGCCGTTGTCATGCGTGCCCTCGGTCTTGCCTACGCCGCGGAAGTTCAGGCGCACCGTCACATAGCCGAGGCCGACGAAGGTGCGTGCCAGCGTCTGCGCGACTTTGTTGTCCTTGGTGCCGCCGAACAGCGGATGAGGATGGCCGATGAGGGCCAAGCCGCGCGGCGCGGTGTCTGGCCGGTCGATCGACAGGTCGATCTGTCCGACCGGGCCGGGAATTAGGCGTTCTTCGGTATGAACGTTCATGGAGAAGGGGAAAGCAGATGCAGTAAAGCGCGGGCTCACGCGCTGGCAGGGCGGTCGACCATCAGCCGTTCGACCGGTTTGCCTTCGATCAGATGGCTCTGGATGATCTCGTCGATGTCTTCCTTGTCGACAAAGGTGTACCAGACGGCCTCGGGGTAGACCACCATGACCGGACCGAGTTCGCAGCGGTCCAGGCAGCCCGCCTTGTTGATGCGCACGCGGCCTTCGCCGTTGATGCCGAGTTCCTTGCAGCGCTTCTTGGCGTATTCCTGCATCGCCTTGGCGCCAAAGTCGGCGCAGCAGCGCGAGCCGTCCTCGCGTTCGTTCAGGCAGAAGAAAACGTGGTGCTGATAGTGGCTGCTCATGGGCGGACCGAGAAGGCTGGGAGGGCTGCGTGACAGCGCGCACGGCAGGACGTGAATAGCTTCCTGGCGTCGCGCACACATGTGGATTTGCGTAACGAGCCGGCATTATACGGCCCCGATGTCTCCTCTCCCCCAGCAGGCGGGCGCGAGGCAACCGCGCGATGCTGCGTTGCAACACGTTATCCGGATGTCCGGACACCCGCTGTGCGCGGATTCCGGGATTGACGACGGTTGGGGCGGGTGCCATCGTAGTCACACCAAGCTGGTACAAGGGCTGGCGGGCCGTCAGTGTCTGAAATTGAGGTTGGCATAGCCCTTGCAATTAAGAGCGACCTGCTGCGGGAGATGCCGGACACATCAGCGTATCGAGGCAGGAGAGAGACCACACCAGGGCGGGTCGGACCGGGCGAGCAGCTGAGCGCACGGCCGGTCTGTGACACTCGAGGAAGACATGAAAAAACCGTTCTACAAAATCCTGTACGTACAGGTGCTGGCGGCCATCGTCATCGGCGTTCTGCTGGGCCATTACTCGCCCGAACTCGCCGTCAAGATGAAGCCGCTGGGCGATGGCTTCATCCAACTGATCAAGATGGTGATCGGCCCGATCATCTTCTGTACTGTCGTCTCCGGCATTGCCGGCATGCGCGACATGAAGAAGGTGGGCCGCGTGGGCGGCAAGGCGTTGCTCTACTTCGAGGTCGTCTCGACCTTCGCGCTGATCATCGGTCTCGCGGCGGGCCACATCTTCAACCCCGGCGCGGGCTTTAACGTCGACGTCAACACCATCGATGCCAAGGCTGTGGCGCAGTACGCCGCCAAGGCGCACTCGGCCAGCACGGTCGACTTCCTGCTCAACATCATCCCGAGCACGGTGGTGGATGCCTTCGCCAAGGGCGACATCCTGCAGATCCTGCTGATCGCGCTGCTGTTTGGGGGTGCACTTTCTGCCATGGGCGAGCGCGCGCAGATGGTGACGGACTTCATCGACCAGATCTCGCACGTGTTCTTCCGTATCGTGCACGTCATCACGCGTGTGGCCCCGATCGGTGCCTTTGGCGCCATGGCTTTCACCATCGGCAAATACGGCGTGATCTCGCTGGTGCCGCTGCTCAAGCTGGTCGGCACGTTCTACTTCACGGCGATCATCTTTGTCGTGGTGGTGCTGGGCATCATCGCGCGGGTGGTCGGCTTCAACATCTTCCGCTTCGTTGCGTACATCAAGGAAGAACTGCTAATCGTGCTCGGCACCAGCTCGTCGGAATCGGCGCTGCCGCACCTGATGGAAAAGATGGAGAAGCTGGGCTGCTCGAAGTCGGTGGTGGGCCTGGTGGTTCCGACCGGTTACTCGTTCAATCTGGACGGCACCAACATCTACATGACGATGGCGGTGATCTTCATCTCGCAAGCACTGAACATCGAGCTGACCTGGACGCAGCAGCTGACCATCCTGGCTGTTGCCATGCTGACGTCGAAGGGCGCATCGGGCATCACCGGTGCGGGCTTCATCACGCTGGCCGCAACGCTGGCCGTGGTGCCGGATATTCCGGTGGCGGGCATGGTGCTGATTCTCGGTATCGACCGCTTCATGAGCGAATGCCGTGCCCTGACCAACATCACCGGCAACGGCGTGGCCTGCGTGGTGATCTCGGCCTGGGAGCGTGAATTGGATCGCGCCAAACTGGCTCGCGTGCTGTCGGGCGACCGCAGCGACGAGGGCGTGCCGGCCACCCCGGCAGTTTGATCGATCGGTTCTAGCCGGCGCCTGCGGGCGCCGGCGCCTGAAAGCGCAAAGCGTATGATTGCGGGGCCTGTCCTTCCAGACGGCCCCGCGTCTTTTTTGGGATGCACCTCGTGAAGCACCTCGGCGACATGCCGACTGCGGGCACGGCGTTGGAAGGCACGGCAACACTCTCTGCCGCCGACCTCCAGCCGATGTCCGATCCCGATTTCTCCTTCACCAGCGCCTCCGGCTCGCGACGCGGCTTCTGGTGGCTGGTGGCGCTCGGGCTCGTGGTGGTGATGGCCGTGGTGTGCGCGACCACCTTTGTGGTGGCGTGGAACCGGGGCCTCACGCAGGCCCAGCAGGCCGCCGGAGGGCGGGTCGACCGCTATGCCGCCAACCTCAAGAGCACGCTCGATCGCTACGAATACCTGCCGGCCCTGGTGGCGCTGCATCCGTTCATCCACGATCTGCTCGCCAATCCGACACCTGCCAACGTCGACCGCGCGAACCGCTATCTGCGCGAAGTCAACGATCGCGCGCACGCCACTGCCACCTACGTGATCGCCCCCAGCGGCAAGGCGCTGGCAGCATCCAACTACAACCAGCCCGACAGCTTCGTCGGCGCCGAATATCTGTTCCGGCCGTATTTCCAGCAGGCAGCGGAAGGCCACGTCGGGCGCTTCTACGGTATTGGCATTACGCGTGAAGAGCCCGGCTATTACATCTCCCAGCCGGTCATGCAGGATGGCCGCGTGATCGGCGTGACGGTGGTCAAACTCAACCTCGAATGGTTCGGCCGCGCCAGCCACGACGCGTCGGAACCGGTGATGGTGGCCGACGAGAACGGCGTGATTTTCCTGTCGTCCGTACCCGCGTGGCAGTACCGCACGGTGGAGCCGCTCACGTCCAAACTGCAGGCGCAGTTGGAGGCGACGCGCCAGTATTACCGCAAGCAGATCACGCCGCTGCCGCTGCAGCCCGAGGCGCCGGCCTTCCTGCGATTGACCGGGCGATTGCCCGAAGGCGCAGAACTGATTCGCGTTGGCGAGCGCACGAACGCCACGCGCTATCTGCAGGTTTCGCGTGAACTGGTCGAGCCGGACTGGACGCTGATGTATCTCACGCCGGTGGAGCCCGTGATGAGTGCTGCGCGCAGCGCCACCGTGGCGGCGGCGTTTGCCTTCGCGTTCGCGTGCCTGCTGCTCTTCTACTGGCGACAGCGGCGCCTGCGCATGATGGAGATGCTGCGTAGCCGCCGCCTGCTGGAAGCCGCGTATGACCAGCTCGAACGCCGTGTCGAAGACCGCACGGCCGACCTGATGGCCACCAATGAACAACTGCAGCACGAGATCGTCGACCGCACGCGTGCCGAGGCCGAACTGCGCGCCACGCAGGATGAACTCGTGCAGGCCAGCAAGCTTGCCGCGCTGGGCCAGATGGCCGCCGGCATCACGCACGAACTGAACCAGCCGCTGGCTGCGCTGCGCACGTTCTCCGACAACACCCGTATCCTGCTCGAACGCGGCCAGCACGGCGCTGCCACCGATAACCTGCAGGCAATTGCCGACCTGACCGAGCGCATGGGCAAGATCACCGCACAGCTCAAGTTGTTTGCGGGACGCTCACGGCGCAAGGTGGTGGATGTGCAGGTGCGCGTGGCGCTGGATCACACGCTCGCGCTGCTGCGCCCTCGCCTGGGCGACGTGTTGGTCGAACTGCACTGGCGCATCCCCGAGACAGAGGCCGTCGTTCGCGCAGATGAACTGAAGCTGGAGCAAGTGCTGATCAATCTGATTGGCAACGCGCTCGATGCGATCAACGCCAATGAACCGGTACGCGCCGGCCGCATCGACATCACCATCGGCCCCACCGAGGGAGCGCAGGCGCAATCGAATCAACTGACCATCGCCGTGCGCGACAACGGCCCTGGCATTCCGCCCGACGCCATGCCGCACCTGTTCGAGCCGTTCTTCACCACCAAGGAGATCGGCCAGGGGCTCGGCCTTGGCCTGGCGATTTCCACCAGCATCGCGCGCGACTTTGGCGGCTCGCTGTCGGCGGCCAACATGCCGGGCGGCGGGGCCCAATTTACGCTGACATTGGTACGCGCCGACGTCACCTCCGCGGCAACCACCTGATCCGTTTTCCACACAGATACGAACCATGTCCGAAGGCTTGAACGTTCTCTTCATCGAAGACGACCCGCCTGTGCGCCAGGCCACCGCGCAGAGCCTGGAACTGGCCGGCTTCAATGTGCAGGCGTTCGGCAGCGCCGAAGAAGCCGTCGGCAAGATCGACGCGAACTTTCCCGGCGTGGTCGTGAGCGACCTGCGCCTGCCGGGCGCGAGCGGCCTGGACGTGCTCACGCACTGCCAGTCGTTTGGCACGGGCATTCCCGTGGTGCTTGTCACCGGCCATGGCGACATCACGATGGCCGTGCAGGCCATGCGCGAAGGCGCGTTCGACTTCATCGAGAAGCCGTTTCCCGCCGAACGCCTGACCGAGACGGTGCGTCGCGCCGTCGAACGCCGCGCGCTGGAGTTGGAAAACCGCGCACTGCGTCGTGAACTGGCCGGCCCGGCGGCTGGCACGCGCATCATCGGGCGCTCACCAGCGATGGCCGCCGTACGCGCGCTGATCGAGAACGTCGCGACCACCGATGCGCCGGTGCTCATCAACGGCGAGACCGGCACGGGCAAGGAACTCGTCGCGCGCAGTCTGCACATGCTCTCGCCGCGTCACGACAAGCCGTTCATCGCGCTGAACTGCGGCGCCGTGCCTGAACAGATTTTCGAGAGCGAGATGTTCGGCTACGAGGCCGGTGCCTTCACCGGTGCGGGCAAGCGGCGCATCGGCAAGCTTGAGCACGCATCGGGCGGCACGCTGTTCCTCGACGAAATCGAGAGCATGCCGATCGCGCTGCAGGTCAAGCTGCTGCGCGTGTTGCAGGAGGGCGCGCTGGAGCGGCTGGGCTCGAATGCTTCGGTGCGCATCGACGTGCGCATCGTTGCGGCCGCCAAGGGCGATATGGAAGCGCTGATCGAGGCGGGCGGTTTCCGGCGCGATCTGTACTACCGCCTGAATGTCGTCGTCATCGACCTGCCACCGCTGCGCGAACGCCGCGAAGACATCATCCCGCTGTTCGAACATTTCCTGCTCGAAGCCGCTGTGCGCTATCAGCGTCCGCTGCCGATGCTGGCCGAGCGTCAGCGCCACGAGCTGATGCAATCGAACTGGCCCGGCAACGTGCGCGAGCTGCGTAATGCGGCCGACCGTCTTGTGCTTGGCGTCGGCCGCATGCCGGTCGTGCCGGATGCTTCGGAAGACGGCATGCCGCTCAAGGAGCGCGTCGAGCGCTACGAGCGCACGGTGATTGCCGAAACACTGGCGCGCACGGGCGGCTCGGTCCACCAGGCGGCGGACATTCTGCAGGTCGGCCGTGCGACGCTGTATGACAAGATCAAGCGGTACGGCCTTTGACTTGGCACGCCCCGCACGCGACAACGCCCGGCACAAGCCGGGCGTTGTCTTTTCGCGCTCAACTCGGGATCGGATGCGCATCCGCCACCGGATATCCACGGTCATCCGTCGGAATCCGCTGCGTCTGAAACGCGATCAGCAGCGCCTGAAATTTGCCGTCGATTTCCACGATGACAGCACCGTCCTGCTGCGTGCCGTTTTCGCGCGAATGGTCCTTCACACCCGGTGTATGCACGACCGGGTTGCCTTGGTTCATGTGCGTCTCGTGCAGTCCGTTGTGCTGCGGCTCGAACAAGAAACCGAAGCCGTAGACCGTGACGTCGGTGCGCGGCGGCCAGCCTTTACGGTCGTCGTCGCCGGAACTGCCGTGGTAGACGTAGTCGATCGGCGTGGCGGTGCGGTCGAGGTTGAGCATGTCGTCAACGAGCGCGTTGATGTCGTTGTGTTCGGTTTCGGTGTCCAGCGCGACCGGCCGCATGTTCGGGAAGTCCACGAGCCCGGCGTCGCGCAGGTAGTCCAGGCGTGGGAAGCCGCCTGCGTGCAGCCCGGGGGCGAGCGCAGTCAGGTCGGCGGTGATCGGCAACTGCAGATCCGTTGTCCACTGATACAGCACGTGATAGCCGGCAGCACCCGCACCTGGCATGCTCGAGTCGGATTTCACATTGGCGAGCACCACAAAGTCCGCGCCATCCGGCGCTTCCAGCACGATGGCGTAATGCGGATTGCCGTTGTAGCCCTCCAGGTAGGGCACGCCGAATTTCAGCTTGCCCTTGAACATGCGGTAGTGATTGACCATGCGCACTCCATCGAACCAGGCATTGACGGACCGTCATTGCAACAGGCTCGCGTGAACCTAGTGTGGAACCTGTGTATCGCCCGAAAACAAAAACGCCCGGCATCGACCGGGCGTTTCGCTTGAATCGGGGGCGCGGACCGCTTAAGCCTGCTTGTCCAGCGCCTGCTTGAGCAGAGCATCGAACGACGACCATTCCGGTTCGCCCACATAGCGCTTGAGGATGCGGCCTTCGCGGTCAACCAGGAACGTGGTCGGCGTGAGCTGCACGTCGCCGAACGCCTTGGCGGCGGAGCCGTCCGCGTCCATGGCGACCTTGAAGGGCAACTGTCGCGTCTGGCTGAAGTTCATCACATACATCGGCGCGTCGTAGCTCATCGCCACGGCCACGTATTCCAGGCCTTCGCCTTTGTACTTGTTGTACGTCTGGATCATGTTGGGCATTTCCTTGATGCAGGTGGCGCAACTCGTGGCCCAGAAGTTGACGAGATAGACCTTTCCCTTCAGGTCTTGCGTCGAAAGCTTTTGCCCATCCAGCAGCGTGAACGTGGCAGCAGGGACCTGCTGCGACGGCGAGAACGCACGCCAGCCGAACCAGCCGCCCACAGCCAGCACCAGCATGATCACGGGCAGCAGCCAGCGGCGGCCGCCGGACGTGGCGGTGGCAGTTGCTGGGGCTGCGGAGGAAGTCAGGGTCGAGGCCATGTCGGCAACGGGTCAGGAAGAAAAATCAGGCATCTATTGTAGGCCCGACGCGCCGGCGCCGCATGTCCGCCGCGACAATCCGTCCATGGCGCGATGCGTGCGTCACTTATCGCTGGCGAGGGCGGCTTCGTACAGAGCGAGGTCAGTGGCGGAAAAGCAGCAAAAGGTGATTGCGTCCAAGCCGGCGCCATGCTCGCGCGCGGCACGTACGGCAATCGGTGCAGCCAACTGCGGCGGGAAGCCATACACACCGGTGCTGATGCACGGAAACGCGATGCTGCGCACTTCGTGCTTGCGCGCCAGTTCCAGGCTGTTGCGATAGCACGCGGCCAGCAACGCCGCCTCGTCCTGCCGGCCACCGTGCCAGATCGGCCCGACGGTGTGGATGACGTAGCGGGCAGGCAGGCGAAAACCCGGCGTGAGTTTCGCTTCACCGGTGCGGCAGCCATGGAGTGCGCGGCACGCCTCCAGCAGTTCTGGCCCCGCCGCGCGGTGGATGGCGCCATCCACGCCGCCCCCGCCGAGCAGCGAGCTGTTCGCCGCATTGACGATGGCATCACAGTCGAGCGTGGTGATGTCGGCACGCAGGGCACGGACGGTGACAGAGATTGGCATGGCGCGGTCCTTGACAGGGAGAGCGGACGTCTGTGTCGGATAATAGGCGGCTCAGAAACCGGCCGGAAACCGACAGGAGGCGATGTGGCAGTCAAAGTAACGGCAGGTTGGCGGATCGGGTTGGGTGCGTTGGCCTGTGCCCTGCTGGTGGCCTGTTCGCCAAAGTACGACTGGCGCACGGTGCATTCCAACGAGGGCGCCTACGCCGTGGACTACCCCGCCAAGCCCACCGCAGAAGCCCGCCCCATCGCCATCAACGGCCAACGCATGCCGATGACGATGCAGGCCGCCAGCGTCGACGGCACGCTGTTCGCCATCGGCGTGGTGGAACTGCCCGCGGATGATCCGGTCTGGCGCCAGCGCGCCGTGGAGGCGCTGCGCAACGGCCTGTCCGCCAACTTGAAGGGCCACGTGACCGAGCGCGACATCGCCGTGCAGACCGCCGCGCAGCCGCCTCTGTCATTGCCAGCGTTAGAGTTGATTGCGCTCGGTGCCGGCGGAGACGATCCCGCGCCGCGCCGGCTGACCGCCCGCGTGGTCGCCACGGGAAAGCACGCCTACCAAGCCGTCGTGCTGGAATCGGGCGATGCCGCTCGCGACGCGCGCCAGCAGGAGCAGGTCGACCAGTTCCTTGCTAGCTTCCATCCGTACTAGGCCCGCACAGACCTGGGCGAACTGGCCGCAGCCGGTGCACAATTATCGTTTTGCGCTTTACAGCAACACAACGCATCACGGGGAACCATCATGACGTTGCAAGTCTGGCTGGCCTTCTTTTTGGCTGCCTGGGTGATCGCCATCTCGCCCGGGTCGGGCGCCATCCTGTGCATGAGCCACGGCCTGACGCATGGCGTGCGCCGCACGTCGGTCACGATTGCCGGGCTGGAGCTGGGCATTGTCGTGATCCTGTTCATAGCGGGTGCCGGGCTGGGCGCGCTGCTGATCGCGTCGGAGCACGCCTTTACGGCCATCAAGATCATTGGTGCGATGTACCTGATCTACCTGGGTATCGTGCAATGGCGCACGCCCATCCAGATCGCCAAGCCCACTGAGGGCGAGCCCCTGAAGGTCTCGGGCAGCGGTGCGCGCCGTCGGTTCCTGGTTGGATTGCTGACCAATCTGACGAACCCGAAGGGCATCCTGTTCATGGTGGCCGTGCTGCCGCAGTTCATCGATCCGGCCAAGCCGCTGCTTTCGCAACTCGGCATCCTGGCGGCGACGATGGTGTTCGTCGACCTGATCGTCATGCACGGCTATGCGCTGCTGGCCTCGCGCGCGCAGCGCCTGTTCCGCAATCCGCGCGCACTGCGTTGGCAGAGCCGCTTCTTTGGCGGCATGCTGATGAGCATCGGCGCAGCGCTGTTCTTCGTGAAGCGCCAGACTGCGTGAGCTTCACACCGCCGCAGGGCTGCCCGCCAAGTCGTTGAGGGCACAGCGTGGGGATGCGCGCTAATCCGCCTTCACCCCGCGCCGATACTGAATGGCCTCGCCCACATGCGCCGCGTCGATCTGCTCGTCGCCTGCCAGATCGGCAATCGTGCGGGCGAGCTTGAGCACGCGTGCATAGGCGCGGGCGGACCACGAGAAGCGCGTCATCGCGTGGCGCAGCAAGCCATCCGCCGCATCGGTGCGGCTGCAATGCAGATCGATTTCATGGCCGCCCAGCAAGGCGTTGCGTTTGCCTTGTCGTGCGAGCTGTCGCGCGTGCGCGGCAGAGACACGCTCGGCCACGTTGCGCGTCGGTTCACCAGGCGGCCCGTCGAGCAACTCCTCCTGCGAGGGCGTCGGGACCTCTATCTGCACATCGATGCGATCAAGCAGTGGCCCCGAAATGCGCGCCTGGTATCGCTCCACCTGATCCGGTGTGCAGCGGCACGCCCGCAGCGGATGCCCGCGATAGCCGCACGGACACGGGTTCATTGCGGCAATCAGCTGGAAGCTGGCAGGGAAGTCTGTCTGATGCGCTGCGCGTGAGATGGTGATGTGGCCGGTTTCCAATGGCTCACGCAGGACTTCGAGCACACGGCGCTCGAACTCGGGAAGCTCGTCGTAGATTATGTTTTGCGCAACACTAGCCGAGTCTCCCAATTCCTTTTTGCTACGGGGCTCAAAGTTACGGCTATGGTACAAAGTATAGCTACAACTCCATGAGGTCACGTGGGGGTGAAGTTGTGGCTAGTGGGGCTCTCCCTCCGCTGGAACTAGCGTTGGCGCAGGGCGGCTACTCGGGGCAGCCGAATGAGCCCTCACGGGCTGTATAGGGTCTGCCCCGAAAGAAATTTAGCCTTCTTCGCTGACTTTCCCTTCAGCAGCATTAGCCTCGAAGCCAGCTTCCTCCGCCAAGCACTCTTGCAGCAGCTTCTCAAGCGCTTCCTTGGCCTGCCTGCCCTCGCGAAGCTCTGCCCCAGCAATGGTCATCACGCGCTGCTGCTCTGCTTTGGGCTTTCCCTCTTCGATAGCTTGCTGTCCAAGCTTCCAGTACAGGTCGGCCTCTTTGATGTGCTCGGCATAGATAATTAGATGCGCCAGCACACGCCAAGCATTCTCTCGAGCTCTGGCAGCGTCAGGTGATTTCGCGTAACCGCCGTTCTCGCTGGTCTTCGCCCACCGAGCGATATGTGTGCCGCACTCGATGAGAACTTCTCCGACTTCGCTGCTAATGCTCACACTCATTTGGGTTCCTCTCAGTAAAGCTCAGAGAATCGGCAACCTACACCCGGAACTTTAGACGCCGCTGCGCATTGGCCAAGTCTTGCTACAAGGCCTCAATCCGCCGCTAGTGGGTAAAATCAGGTCCGATATCGACCGACACCGTAATAGCACCAACGACGGCCATTCCCCAGGCGTTCGGCCGCCTAACAAAACGAGCCGGTACAGGCCAACAAATGAACCACCAAGCGCTATCGTCCTTCATCTGGTCTGTCGCCGACCTACTGCGAGGCGACTACAAGCAATCCGAGTATGGTCGCGTCATCCTGCCGTTCACCGTCCTGCGACGGTTGGACTGCGTGCTGGAATCTACCAAGGCAGCCGTGCTAGCGGACTTTGAGGCCAAGACCAAAGCGGGTATCAACCCAGAGCCCTTCCTGTTGCGACGGGTCGGCAACGCTAAGTTCTACAACACCTCACCGCTCGACCTCGTCAAGCTTCTTGGCGACCAAGACCATATCCGGCAGAACTTGTACGCCTACATCCAGGCGTTCTCGCCGGCTGCGCGCGATATTTTCGAACGCTTTGATTTCTACACGCAGATTGAGCGACTCGCCAAAGCCAACCTGCTCTATCTAGTCACCGAGAAGTTCGCCAACATCGACCTGCACCCCGCTGCCGTAGACAACGCTCGAATGGGCCTTGTCTTTGAGGAGCTGATTCGGAGGTTCGCGGAAATTTCCAATGAGACTGCCGGGGAGCACTTCACCCCACGCGAAGTTATCCGGCTGATGGTGAACCTCATCTTTATCGAGGATGACGATGTGCTCGCGCCCGGCAACGCCGTAGTACGCACAATCTACGACCCAACGGCCGGGACGGGGGGCATGCTGTCAGTGGCCGGTGAATAGCCGAGATGGGACGCAAGAGTCTGTGGTTAATGCAAGACCTCGGTCCCAACCTTCTTGTGATTGCCGAAAAAGCGGCTGAACTATGGGAGAAGACAGCCTCTGAAGGCTGGTCTCATCATACGCTCAGAGATAAGCGCGGCGCGGCTCCCTGGAGAGGCTGGGCCGTGCAACAAGAGCAAAGGCCGACCTGAACCATCCAAATGCCAGAGTAGCTGTACGCACCGTCTTGAAGAAGCATTCTTGCGAGAGGATGTTGATGGGTCCATTCGCGACTCGCTTTCCGCCTATGAACAGGCCATCACTGACGACGAGTCCCTGACCGCAGCACACTGGGCTGCACAGGTGCGTACGCATGTGCAGCGCTTCCCAGACCTGCGGGATAAATGGATGAAGCTTCTTGCTCAATCAAAGGCGCACCACGATGACGTAGCTCGTCGGCCAACGCCCAGCGGTTCAGCGTGGCGAACCAGCGATGCTTCAGCGTGTGACGAACAAGGTCGGTTTGCCACTTTGGTGGAAGATGGCGACTGGATTCTTTGGGCTCGGGTGTTTTCCAGTGAAGTTGATTGAGACTCAGTCCCAACCGAGTGGTATTGGCAATTCTCATAAAGTTGCTAAAAACCAAACGGTCCATGCCTGCGTCGAAAGCGCACTGTCTATGTATGTCGGAAAGTTGCGCGACGGAAGTCACGACAGGCATTGAAGAACCCATTTTCTCGACGGCATCGAGAATTCGCCACCATGAGCGCAGTGCAACTAGGTATTGCTCGACCGATTTTTCGGCCAATGGAGAAAACTGGTCTCGGATTGCTGGAGCGAGCTCCTCAATCAGTTGGGGGCGGCCACGGAAGCCTCCACTTCTGGCGCTGTTCGGTTTGCCATCTCTAAAGACGGTAAGGTCTACGAAGCAGGGCTTCTTAGGGTGGGACGTGTGGAAGCGCAGCAAATCTTCGGTGTCGGGCGGGGTCGATGGAGTCTCCACCAGTACCAAAGATGGTTCGCCACGTTGGGGAAGCTGGTTTTTTGTATTTTTATTAGCGCGAATGCTCATTTTATTTCTTATTCCTCTCCTTCGGTATCATCTTCAGGCTCCGCTTCACCGTCGAACGATAGCGGCACGGCGAGCATGTCCATCACCCAACGCAGATAAATCATCGTGGTCGAGTCTTGCGCATGACCCAACTGAGGCTGTATTTGGAGTCGGATGATGCTGAGCGCCGTGCTCTCCAGCAAGGCTGTGGCAGTCTCGTGGCTAAGCGAGGCAATGCCTTGGTGCTTCTTGAGCTCTCGCCATAGAATCGAGCAAGCCCACCAGTGGCGACCTTGGTGAGGTGACCATCCATCGATTGGGGGTGTAACCCCCGTCCACGCGCTATAAAGCTCCGTTCCCTTAAAGCGAGCTCCATCTGATTCGCGCAGGAATAGGTGAACCGACTGCTTGGCGCGCGCTAGCCGAGCTGTGCCTTTGGCGTCTTTCACCCACTTTGCAAAGGCTTGGTTCCGAGCGGTACGGCGGTACTCATGCCACCGCAGTGCCAAAGTGAGCGGAATCAAAATGTCACGTGAGGGCCCAATCTTGTCGCCGTGGTCGGTGCCGTAACTTGGGCCTTTCGTTCCATAGCGCAGATTGACGCGGACTTGTTGCTGCTCAGCGGGTGCCAAGGGATTGGCAATATGCCAGTCCTCCCGCCTCTCTGGCAAAGTGTCGAGACGTAGACTAACGACCTCCTCTCGCCGCATGGCGGTGAGCAATACCGTCTCGCACATCAATAGTTGTGTAGCTCCGAATCTTTTATTTACGCGTGCGAGCCACTGACGCACTTCATCGTCGGCTGGCATACGCAAGGAGGCCTTTGTCGGGCGCACCTTACCTTTTCGTACGCGAACAATCTTGTCGAGATGGCCAATCGAGCTGACGGCGGAGCCTACCTTAACTGTTTTTATGTCGTAAGGAACTTCGAACGATGGGCGATTTCCTTTGTCGGTCAACCAAGTCAGAAAGTCGCATGCCTGCTGAACACGCACGTTGACAGTTGTCGCGGACAAGCCTTGGCCAGTTCGTGACCAAAGCCCTTCCAACATCTCTTTCTGATATCGACCTGCGACATGGGTCGCGTAGTCGCAACTGAAGATGTCTATGCCGCGCAGTTCGGCCCACTCGAGGAAGTTGGCCAACCATTGGGCATAGTTATTCATCGTCTTCACGGTGGGAATGCGACCTTCTGAACTCGCACCGCGAAATTCTGGTCCCCATAGACCCAAGCCACGGTCAATGAGATATGCGTTGCCCAGTCGGTGGTAGCCGGGGCGCGAATCTGTAATGACCCAGTGAAAACCTGCTCACGTCACAATGGAAGAAAAGACGATGAG
>ERZ1034401.25-NODE-25-length-73987-cov-3.844546_pt1 | contig 73987 bp, 70 predicted proteins | sample MGYA00520601_ERZ1034401 | MGnify/ENA primary metagenome ERZ1034401 (study PRJEB33736, sample SAMEA104288476) | Azolla filiculoides | biome: Urban; feature: water surface; material: ditch water | place: Netherlands | collected 2014 ... | reverse complement strand
CGGGCGCGGCACGCCCTTCTATTACTATGCCTATGGCGCGTCCTGCTCCGAGGTCTCGATCGATACGCTGACGGGCGAGTATCTGATGGACCGCACCGACATCCTCCACGATGTCGGCCGCTCGCTCAACCCGGCGATCGACATCGGTCAGATCGAGGGCGGCTTCGTCCAGGGCATGGGCTGGTTGACGACCGAGGAACTCTGGTGGGACGGCAAGGGGCGGCTGCGCACCCATGCCCCTTCGACCTACAAGATCCCGCTGGCCTCCGACCGCCCGAAGATCTTCAATACGCGGCTGGCCGACTGGTCGGTCAATGCGGAGCCGACCATCGGCCGCTCCAAGGCGGTCGGCGAACCACCCTTCATGCTGGCGATCTCGGTGCTGGAGGCCCTGTCCATGGCGGTCGCCTCCGTCGCCGATTACAAGCTCTGCCCAAGGCTGGATGCCCCAGCCACGCCGGAACGGGTGCTGATGGCGGTGGAACGGTTGAGGGGGAGATGAGGGCGCTGCTTTTGCCACTCATCCTGCCCCTCTCCCCGCAAGCGGGGCAAGGGAATGGAACCGTTACGGCACTCGCCCTTCTCCCCGTAAGCGGGGAGAAGGTGCCGGCAGGCGGTTGAGGTGCATGTCCGTGGATCACTTCCTCTCCACCCATCCCGCCCTCGTGTTCGTCAAGGTCACCGATGCCAAGGGCTCGACCCCGCGCGAGGCTGGCGCCTATATGCTGGTCGCCCCGGCTGCCGTATACGCCACGATCGGCGGCGGGCATCTGGAATTTCTCGCCATCGACAAGGCGCGCGCCATGCTGGCGGCCGGTGAAGCATCGGCAACGCTCGACATACCGCTCGGCCCGGAGATCGGCCAGTGCTGCGGCGGCCGTGTCGTCCTTGCCCTGACCAGCCTCGACGCACAGGCGCGTGCCGACCTGCTCGCGCGCGAGGAAGCGGCACGAGAGCTCCGGCCCGAGATCCATCTCTATGGCGCCGGCCATGTCGGTCTGGCTCTGGCCGCGGCTCTGGCGCCCCTTCCGTTCAATGTCACGCTGATCGACACCCGCGCGCATATCGATGGCCACCTGCCCGAAGGTATCGCGTTTCGCCGTGTTGCCATGCCAGAAGCGGAAATCGCCAGGCTTGGCGAAGGAGGTGCTGCGGTCATCCTCACCCATGATCACGCATTGGATTTCCTGATCGCCAAACAGGCGCTCGCCCGTCCCGATCTGCGCTATGTCGGCATGATCGGTTCGGCGACCAAACGCGCTACCTTCTCCCGCTGGCTGATACGCGAGGGCGCCGACGCTGCAAACCTCGAGCGGCTCGTCCTGCCGATCGGCGGCAGCGCCGTCAAGGACAAGAGACCGCCGGTGATTGCAGCCATGGTGACGGCTGAACTCCTGTCGACCCTGCTAGGCTGAATCATCACATCAAGCGCTCGAATCACAATCAGAACGTTTCCCGTCAAACCACTGAATAGACTGACATTACATCACAGCGGTCCGGTCCTGATCGTATCGACCAGGCGACGATTTGCCGACCAGAAGGCCTTTGAACGGTTCATTGACGGCCGCCCTTCCTCCAGGCCGATATCTTGCCGCAGGGCCTCCGGCAGGCTGTCGACCGCCATGTGATCGGTTGCCAGAATGCGGCGCACCGCCCGCCGCAAGCCGGCAAAAGATGTGCTGACGAACAGCCATTGGGACTTGATTATCGATGTCATCCTTGCCTCCATACACCGTTGCATTCACGGCTGCATTGGGTGCAGAATGGCGGTAGCTGCAGCGCAGATCCAATTCAATTCCAGCGCCGGCTCATGAAGAGAACTTATCCATGAAACTGTCGAAGCAGTTCCCGCTCAATGCCCTGCGCGTCTTCGAGGCGGTGGGCCGGCTGGGCAGCTTTACCCGTGCCGGAGAAGAACTCGGCATGACCCAGACGGCAGTCAGCTATCAGATCAAGCTGCTGGAGGACAATATCGGCGAGACGCTGTTCCTGCGCAAACCGCGGCAGATCGAGTTGACCGATACGGGTGCAAGGCTGCTGCCAAAGGTCAGCGAGGCCTTTGGCTTGATGGTCGACGCGGTCGCATCGGCCCGCCACGCCTCAGGCGAAACGCTGGAGATCCACTCGATCCCGACCTTCGCCACCCAATGGCTGGCAAAACATCTGGGATCGTTTCAACTCGACCATTCGAACATTGCCGTTCGCCTGCTGCGCGTCAACAAGATGACCGATTTCGCTCGCGATGGCGCCGATATCGCGATCCGTTGGGGTGACGGGCCATGGCCGGGCCTTGTCAGTCACCAACTGATCCGCGCGACGTTCACGCCCATGCTCAGCCCGAAGCTCGCCGACAGCATCGGCGGCGTTCACCAGCCGTCAGACCTGATGAAATTGCCGATCATCAGCCCGGATGATCATTGGTGGAAGGAATGGTTCAGCGCAGCGGGCGTCCAGAACCTTGCACTCAAGGGCAACAGCATGAACACGTTCGAGGCGCAGGATCTGGAAGCGAGCGCTGCGATCGCCGGACAGGGCGTGGCCATTATCAGCCCCTTCTTCTTCCGTGAGGAACTGGCCTCGGGCCGCCTGCTTCAACCTTTTCCGCTCGCCTGCGCGGCACACGCTCCCATCTGGATGGTCTATCCGCATGCACGGCGCAACTCACCAAAGATCCGCGCCTTTCAAACCTGGATCGACCGGACGCTCGGCAATGACGAGATGGCCGCAACGCTTCCACCACCGCTGGCACCACCGCTCCCGATACCGCAGGCTTAGAACGACATGTCCGGCGCATAAAAACAGCGCGGCGTGTTCTCGTCGGGAAACAGGCACAGGTGATACTCGCTGTCTTCGGACCGCCGTGTCGTGGTTTGCGGAAAGTTGAACACATGCTGGCGCGTGACCAGCCTGTGGTCTCCCGGCGTCAGCGTCAGCTGATAGCCGTCCTTGATCACCTTGACGCTCTGCGAGGGGATCATCTGGCAATCGCCAGTATGCTCGTTGCCATTGCAGCAGAAGGCGTCGTAGCTCCAACCGCTCTTTGAATCATGGGCATGAACGCAAGACGCATACGCAACCAGAATACCTGTCAGGATACTGCGCATCAGCTGATCTCCAGTTGGGGAAAAGCCGCCGGTTCGACGCGAACCACCCGTTCCGGCGGCATCACGTATAGAACGTAACAGAATCGTCATATTAGGACTAATGCAGAAAATAACAGGTGGCATTTGGTGCGCCGCACAAAAGCCCTGTACAAAATACCTTCGGGCTCTCCTGCGCCCTTTCCTTCATCCCAAAGTTTTTGCAAGGTATCTCGTTCGGGGAAGAAAGGGACTTTGCATGTATGAATTCGCCATCGCCTGGGAATGGCTGTCGTTTGCGGTGCGCTGGCTGCATGTGATCACCGCCATCGCCTGGATCGGCTCGTCCTTCTATTTCATCGCGCTGGATCTCGGCCTGGTGAAACTCCCGGGTTTCCCGCCCGGCGTCAATGGCGAGGAATGGCAGGTGCATGGCGGCGGCTTCTACCATGTGCAGAAATACCTGGTTGCGCCGGCCTCGATGCCTGAGCATCTCACCTGGTTCAAATGGGAAAGCTATGCCACCTGGCTCTCCGGCTTTGCCCTTTTGGCCGTTGTCTATTATGGCGGCGCCGATCTCTTCCTCATCGACCGCACCGTGCTCGACATCGAACCATGGCAGGCGATCTGTCTGTCGCTTGCCTCGCTCGGCGTCGGCTGGGTCTGCTACGACCTGCTCTGCAAGTCACCGCTCGGCAAGAACACCTGGGGCCTGATGGTCTTCCTCTATATCGTGCTGGTCGCCATGGCCTGGGGCTATACCCAGATCTTCACCGGCCGCGCGGCCTTCCTGCATCTCGGCGCCTTCACCGCGACGATCATGTCGGCCAATGTCTTCATGATCATCATTCCGAACCAGAAGATCGTCGTGGCAGACCTACTGGCGGGGCGCACTCCGGATGCGAAATACGGCATGATCGCCAAGCAACGCTCGCTGCATAACAACTACCTGACCTTGCCCGTCATCTTCTTCATGCTGTCGAACCACTATCCGCTGGCCTTTGCCACCCAGTTCAACTGGATCATCGCGGCCCTCGTCTTCCTGATGGGCGTGACCATCCGCCATTGGTTCAACACCACCCATGCCCGTAAAGGCCAGCCGACCTGGACCTGGCTGGTCACCGTGCTGATCTTCATCGTCATCATCTGGCTGTCGACCGTGCCCAAGGTGCTGACCGGTGAAACCGAAGTCTCGCTCTCCGCACGGGAAAAGACCTTTGTCGAAAACGTGCATTTTTCCGCCGTACGTGACGTCGTACAAAGCCGCTGCTCCATGTGCCATGCCGCCGAACCAGTCTGGGAAGGTGTCGTGCGTGCGCCAAAGAGCGTGAAACTCGAGACCGATGGCGAGATCGCCGCCCATGCTCGCGAAATCTACATCCAGGCCGGCCGCAGCCATGCCATGCCGCCTGGCAACATCACCGATCTTTCGAACAAGGAACGCACCCTGCTCGTCGCCTGGTTCGAGACGGCGGTCGAAGGCAAGACGAAATGACTGAAACACTGATCCGCGGCCGCCTCCTCTCCTTTCGCCGTGCCCCTGAGCATGCCGCCGATAGCGAGAGTTATCTCTATGAAGGCGACGGCGCCGTGCTGGTCAGAGACGGCCTGATTGCCGCCATCGGCAACTATGCGGATGTCCGGGAAAAGGCTGCCGTGGACGCCACCGAAATCGACCATCGCCCGCATCTCATCCTGCCCGGCCTGATCGACTGCCATGTGCATTTCCCGCAGATGCAGGTGATCGCCTCCTATGCCGCCAACCTGCTGGAATGGCTGAACACCTACACCTTCCCCGAGGAATGCCGCTTCGTCGAAAGCGCGCATGCGCAGCGCATCGCCACCCATTTCTTCGACGAATTCCTGCGCAACGGCACGACCACGGCCGTTGCCTATTGCTCCGTGCACAAGGCCTCCGCCGACGCCTTCTTTGCCGAAAGCCTGAAGCGCGGCACGCTGATGATCGGCGGCAAGGTGATGATGGACCGCAATGCCCCGCAGGGACTGCTCGACACGCCGCAGCTCGGTTATGACGAGACCCGCGCCGTGATCGAGGACTGGCACGGCAAGGGCCGCAACCATGTCGCCATCACCCCGCGCTTCGCCATCACCTCGACGCCGGAACAGATGGCGATGACGCAGAGGCTGGCGGAAGAGTTCCCCGACCTGCACATCCAGACGCATCTGTCTGAAAACCACGACGAAATCCGCTACACCTGCGAACTCTTTCCCGACGCCATCGACTATACCGACATCTATGCTCGCTACGGCCTGCTGCGCAAAAAGGCCCTGTTCGGCCACGCCATCCATCTCTCCGAGCGCGAGGCCGATGCCATGGCCGACAGCGGGGCGGTCGCGGTCCATTGCCCGACCTCCAACCTCTTCCTCGGCTCGGGCCTGTTTTCCCTGAAGGCGATCCAGCGCCGTGAAAAGCCGGTGACCGTCGCGGTTGCCACCGATATCGGCGGCGGCTCGAGCTATTCGATGTTGAAGACCATGGATGAGGCCTACAAGATCCAGCAATTGCTCGGCGAGCGGCTGAACCCACTCGAAAGTTTCTATCACATGACGCTCGGTAACGCCGTCGCCCTCGACCTAGCGGGCCGCATCGGCACGCTGGATCCGGGCACCGACGCCGACCTCGTCATTCTCAACGCAGCCGCAACGCCCGCCATGCGGCTGCGCATGGAAACGATCACCTCGCTCAGCGAGGAACTGTTCCTGTTGCAGACGCTGGGAGATGACCGTTCGGTGGTCGAAACCTATGTCGCCGGCAAGGCGTCGAAGCCGGAGGCAGCGGCGTGAGGATCAGATGAGCGAAAGCGGCTATTCCGGCACCCCTCTTCCGAAGAAACTCGGATTAAAGCCGGAATTTGCTGCCCTTTTCGTCGCACTGCCCGACGACCTCGCCTATCTCGCAGCCGAACTGCCGGATGCCCGCCATGCCGGGGATCTCGATCAGGCAGCAGGCACACAACTCGACTATATTCACGTGTTCGAGACGGACCGTGGAAGGCTTGAAGGCCATGCCGGGCAACTGAAGGTTATGCTGAAGCCGACCGGCATGTTGTGGATCTCCTGGCCGAAAAAGGCCTCAAAAGTCCCGACCACCATCACCGAGGACGTGCTACGCACCGTCTTCCTGCCGATCGGCCTGGTCGACGTGAAGGTCTGCGCGCTGACCGAGATCTGGTCCGGACTGAAATTCGTGATACGCAAGGAACTGCGCTGAAAACCGCAAACATCCGGAGAACCTTGCATGCTGGCCATCAACCTCGCGCTTGGAACGCTGATGATCTCGCTGACGGTGGTGATCCACACGATCGGGCTGATCGCGGTGACCCACGCGATGAGCTTTGTCACCGATCGCATCCGCCTGCATGGCCATCGCAGCCGCATGCTTGCCATGAACACCGTGGTTATCGGCGTCTTTGGTGTGCTGACCGCCGAGGTCTGGCTCTGGGCGGCGGGCTTCACCCTGATCGGCGTCGTTGATGATTTCGAGACCGCGCTTTATTTCTCCACCACCACATTCTCCACCGTCGGCTTTGGCGATGTGGTGCCGCATCCGGAATGGCGCATGCTGGCAGCACTTGAAGGCGTCAACGGCTTCCTGCTGATCGGCTGGTCGACTGCCTACCTGATCGCCGCCGGCATCCGCGTCGGGCCGTTCCGTTCGGGCGAACATTTCTGAGAAAACCGCCAGACTTCGGGCCTCGCCAAGCCGCGGACGCCGCAGCTTGACAATTTACCTACTAGTTGGTAGGCAAATCCATGAGCAATCTTTCCAGCACCTCGGATCAAATTCTGCATTGCGCGCGCACCCTGATTGTCGCTGGCGGCTACAACGGGTTCAGTTATGCCGACATCGCCAAGGTCGTCGGCATTCGCAATGCCAGCATCCATCATCATTTCCCGAGCAAGGCCGATCTGGTCCGCACGCTTGTGGCCCGCTATCGGCAGGAGGCCGAGGCAGGCTTGGTGAAACTGGAGCACAATGTCGCGGATCCGCTGGGGCAATTGCGCGCCTATCTCGGCTATTGGGAAGCCTGCATTCTGGACAATAGCGCACCCTTCTGTGTCTGCGCGCTGTTGGCCGGTGAAGCACAGCTTTTGCCGGAAGAAGTCCACCATGAGGTGAAGGCGCACTTCCGTACCCTATCGGCCTGGCTGACGCGCGCCATGCAGCGCGGCGTAGCGGAAAACGTCCTCGTCCTAAGTGCTTCGCCCGAGGCCGAGGCGGAAGCCTTTCTTGCCACCGTTCATGGGGCCATGCTGTCCGCCCGCGCCTATGGCAGTCCCGAGATCTTCAGCACCGTAAAGGGGACAATCCTGCAACGCCTGTCGGGTAAAGCCTGAACGTGTCGGAGACATTCATCAAACACCTACAAAACCTACCAATTAGTAGATAGACTCAACGAGATATCGCTCATGTCCTTATGGAGGAGCGGCACGCAGACAAAGGAAATGCACATGTTCGGAATCTCGCCCCTCGGATGGCTTCATACACTCGGCAGCTTGCCGGCCATTCCGCTTGCCATCTACATGTTCGCCCGCTACGGACGCATCGCTGCCCGCACCACGGCTGGCGCGTTCTATTTCATCTCGATGCTGATCGGCTCCCTGACCGTTTTCCTCGTTGCGCATCAGGCGGCAAGCCCAATCATCGGCGCGGTCACGCTATGTCTCCTGCTTGCCGGCTATGGGGTCGGCCATGTGACGGCCTTGGGACGGGCGGCGCGCTATCTGGAAACGATCTTCCTCAGCCTGACGGCATTCCTGCTGATGGTCCCCGCCGTCAGCGAAACCCTGCGTCGCGTACCCGACGGCAACCCTTTTGTCACCGATCTGAATTCACCCATCCTCTTGGGCGCCCAGGCCGCCCTCGCGGTGCTCTTGGTCGTCGGACTGACCGTCCAGATGGTTCGCTTGCGCCGCCAGGGCTCCCGGCCGGCCTGATCTCCGCAGCGACTGAAAGCAAGGCTCCATATCGACAGGTAAAATTATTTTACCTGTTGAGCTCATCCCTGTTCACAGCCGCCCCATTGCCATGATATGGCGGAACCAGGAACATTCCGGAGAACCAGAGCATGGCACCGATCCTCGAAATCGCCGACCTGAAGAAGCTGGCGCGCAAGCGCGTGCCAAAACTATTCTTCGACTATGCCGACAGCGGTTCCTATACGGAATCGACCTACCGGGCGAACGAGAGCGACTATGCGCGGATAAAGCTGCGCCAGCGCGTTCTGGTCGACATGAGCAATCGGTCGCTGGAAACGACGATGATCGGCGAGAAAGTGACGATGCCGGTGGCCCTTTCTCCGACGGGCCTGACCGGCATGCAGCATGCCGACGGCGAAATGCTGGCGGCCCAGGCAGCAGAGGAATTCGGGGTTCCTTTCACCCTGTCGACCATGAGCATCTGCTCGATCGAGGATGTTGCCTCGGTGACGAGGCGCCCCTTCTGGTTCCAGCTCTATGTAATGCGCGACCGCGATTTCGTGATAAACCTGATCGAGCGCGCCCGCGCCGCCAAGTGCTCGGCTCTCGTTCTGACCGCCGACCTGCAGATTCTCGGCCAGCGTCACAAGGACATTCGCAACAGCCTGTCGGCCCCGCCGCGCCTGACGCCGAAACATCTTTTCCAGATGGCCATGCGGCCGCGCTGGTGCTGGGACATGCTGCACACCCAGCGCCGCACGTTCCGCAACATCCATGGCCATGCCAAGAACGTCTCCGACCTCGCCTCGCTCGGTGCCTGGACAAACGAACAGTTCGACCCCAAGCTCTCCTGGGACGATGTCGCCTGGATCAAGGAGCGTTGGGGCGGCAAGCTGATCATCAAGGGCATCCTGGATGTCGAAGACGCACAGATGGCCGCGAAGACCGGCGCAGATGCCATCATCGTCTCGAACCATGGCGGACGCCAACTCGACAGCGCCCATTCCTCCATCGCCATGCTGCCGCGCATCGTCGATGCCGTCGGCGACCAGATCGAAGTGCATCTGGATGGCGGCATCCGCTCAGGCCAGGACGTGCTGAAGGCGATCGCGCTTGGCGCCAAGGGCACCTATATCGGCCGCCCGTTTCTTTACGGCCTGGGCGCCATGGGCAAGCAGGGCGTCACCAAGGCATTGGAGATTATCCAGAAGGAAATGGATGTCACCATGGCGCTGTGTGGCAAGCGTCACCTCGCCGATGTTGACCGGAATATCATCGCCGAAAGCCCGTTCTGAAGGCTCGGCCTCACTTGGTTGAGCAAGGCGCCTGTTGACCAACACGCCTGTCGCTCAGGCGCCTTCTGCCGTCAATCCAGCCAACCGCCGGCCAGGGCCACAGACCAATCGGCGCGCCCCTTCTCGGCGGCCAGCCGCGACATCGCCATGTTGTCATAAGGCACCAGCCGGAAACTGACTGACCAACCGGCTGACGTCTTCTCCAAGATCGCGTAGGACGCCAGCGGCGTGCCCGTCTCGACCTTGTGAAAATACGGAGTGTCATCGTCATAGCCCGGACCGCCGATGCTGCCGGGATTGACGATCAACCGCCCATCCGTCAACCGCACCGCCCGGGGGATATGAGAATGGCCGCAGAGAATAAGCGGCTGACGCACACCCTCGGCAAAAGCCTCGATCTCGGCTTTCGGTCGCAGATGCACATGGCCCTGCTCGCTCACCGCTTCAAGCCAGTAAACATTGTCACTTGTCGGTGTCGCATGGCACAGAAAGATCTCGTCGCGAAAGACGCGCGAGAACGGCAACTCTCGCAACCAGTCGAGATGCTCAGGAGAGAGCTGCGCATAGGCATCCGCTTCCCAGCTATGCATGTCGCCGGCCGCATGTTCGATCAGATACCGGTCGTGATTGCCACAGACCGTCGTCAACCCAAGTCCGACCAGGCGGTCGGCGGTACGTCCGGCTTCCAGCGGTCCCGACAGACTGTCACCGAGATTGACGATATCGCCCGTCTCGACGCCTTGCGCCGCGATATCGGCAAGGACGGCTTCAAGGGCAAGGCAGTTGCCGTGCACGTCGGCGATTGCTGCAAAACGCATCAGCTTCCCCTGTATGTCGAATAACCATAAGGAGAAAGCAGCAACGGCACATGATAGTGCGCCGTGGTGTCGGATATGCCGAACCGGATCGGGATAACATCGAGGAACAGCGGATCGGCCAGCGCAAAGCCTCTGGCTTTCAAATAGTCGCCGGCGTGAAACAGCAGTTCGTATTGCCCGGCCTGGAATTCGTCTCCCGCAAGAATGGGTCCGCCATCGACCCGGCCGTCATCATTGGTGAACACGGTTTTCACCAGCTCCGCCTCATCGCCCCCCATGCGCATCAGGTGGATTTTCAACCCTTGGGCAGGTTTGCCAAGCGCAGTATCGAGCACATGGGTGGTAAGGCCAGTCATGGGCGAGGCTCCAGAATCACGAAGGGATGGACGAAGAAGTATTCCTCGAGATTGTTCCCCGGCCCGTCGCGATCGGCAACCAGAAAATCGCTGGCCTCGTCGATTGTCATAAGGGGATGATGCCAGACATTGCACCGGTAGTTTACACCTTGATGGGCTTGCGCATAAAACACCTGCGGGCGCCCCGGCTGCCCACCCTCATCAACCGACACCGCAACCAGGAATGGCCGGCCCGACAAAGGCGTGAAACTCTGGCTGCCCAGCGGATGCCTCTCCATCATGCCGACCGCATAGGGAAAGGCACGCGGCTGCCCGCGAAAGATATTGAGAATGACACGCGCGCCCTCGCCGATCACCTCCGGCGACGATAGCGCGTGAAACCGCTCGGTCGTACCGCCATTGATAAGCCGCATGCTGGAAGGAGTGGCTTCGATCACCTCGCCGAATGGCTCGAATGCCTCAGCCGTCAGTGGCTGGATGGAAAGGATACTGGGCACGCGCGTTTATTCTCCCTGCATTCTCGGGTTACGGATTTCCACAATGAGCTTGAGAAGATCCGGCACGGCAGATGTCGCTGTTGACCATATCGTTTCGAGATCAATACGAAAATAATTGTGGGCAATCCGGTGACGCATCCCACGAATTTTCTGCCAAGGCACCTCGGGATGGTCGGTGACGAAGTCTGGGCTTTCTTCGACAAGCCGGCTTGCAGCCTCGCCGATCATCAGGAGGTTCATCCCGAGCGCGCGCTGCATCAACAAGTCAGTCATGAAGCTTTCGAATGTGGCGCCGGCCACGAACCCAGCAGTCTCCCTTGCAATCTGCTCCATTTCATCGAGATTGGCGATAAGGCGCTCTTGCGTCATATCGCGCGCGCCTCCGCAAGCACACTCTGGCGCACGGAGTCTGGAAAGTCTCCAGGAACCAGCAGATGGATGGAGGTCGGCTTCATCAACTGTTCCAGCTCAAACTGCAGCCCACCAAGATCAAACAGCGTCGTGCCCGGGAGCGTGTCCACCAGAATGTCGATGTCGCTGTCGGCGCGATCCTCGCCGCGCGCAACCGACCCGAACACACGCGGATTTGTAGCGTTGTTGCGTTTCGTCGCCTCGCGGATCGCTTCCCGATTTTTCTCCAGCATCTCGGACGGACGCATGACCATTCTCCCTTGCCCTCTCAATATAGAGCAATCGTCACAGCGGAGAAAGCGTGGACGGTTCGCACACCTTGCACCCCTGCCGGAAACGAAAACAGCGCCGGCGAAGATCGCCGGCGCTGTTTCAATCACGAACCGAAATGGATCAGGCAGCAGCCGAAGCAGCCACCGGAACTTCGGCAATCGTCGCCAGAACGCGCGAAGCGATCTGGTACGGGCAGCCCTGGCTGTTCGGGCGGCGATCTTCGAGATAGCCCTTATAGCCGTTGTTGGCGAAAGAATGCGGAACGCGGATCGAAGCGCCACGGTCAGCAATACCGTAGGAGAACTTGTTCCACGGAGCGGTCTCGTGCTTGCCGGTCAGACGCAGATGGTTGTCCGGGCCGTAAACGTCGATGTGCTCTTTCCAGTTCTTGGCGAAAGCAGCCATGAGGGCTTCGAAATATTCCTTGCCGCCCACTTCGCGCATGAACTTGGTCGAGAAGTTGCAGTGCATGCCCGAACCGTTCCAGTCGGTATCGCCGAGCGGCTTGCAATGGAATTCGACGTCGACGCCGTACTTTTCGCAGAGGCGGAGAAGCAGGTAGCGAGCGATCCAGATTTCGTCGGCGGCGCGCTTGGAGCCCTTGCCGAAAACCTGGAATTCCCACTGACCCTTGGCCACTTCGGCATTGATGCCTTCATGGTTGATGCCGGCTTCGAGGCACAGGTCGAGATGTTCTTCGACGATTTCGCGTGCGATTTCGCCAACATTCTTGTAGCCGACGCCGGTGTAATACGGACCCTGCGGAGCCGGGAAGCCGTTTTCCGGGAAGCCGAGCGGACGGCCGTCCTGGTAGAGGAAATATTCCTGTTCGAAGCCGAACCAGGTGCCTTCGTCGTCGAGAATCGTCGCACGGCTGTTGGTCGAGTGCGGGGTGACGCCGTCCGGCATCATGACTTCACACATGACCAGCGCACCGTTGGTGCGGGCCGGATCCGGATAGATTGCGACCGGCTTCAGAACGCAGTCGGAGCTATGGCCTTCGGCCTGCATCGTCGACGAGCCATCGAAGCCCCACAGCGGCAGCTGGTCCAGGGTCGGAAATTCGTTGAATTCTTTGATCTGCGTTTTGCCACGCAGGTTCGGCACCGGCTTGTAGCCATCGAGCCAGATATACTCGAGCTTGAACTTCGTCATTGATCGTCTCTCTTCAGTCAAGCGCTCGCCAAAGAGCGCATACAGAGGGGGTGATTCTCCGGCTGCCCGGCGAGTCGAATAGATAAAAGCAGGAAGCGTGCCAACTTGCCGGGAGTGTCACACAACTGATGCATTTTGCCGCAGATGCGCGTCAAATCAGCAAACAAATCAGATCATTCTTTAACAGTTAACCCTCAATCTATCGGAACCTGACGGCTCACACTGAGTTCCGTTGAGACCTGGATACGATGAGCGCAGATGATGATTTGTCGACCACCCAGAAAAATACGCGATTAGTGCCTATAAATTAGGCAATATGCACTTTTCATGTGCATATGAGTTTGAACTGTGATAGCAGGAGTTATCGAGACGAACACTCGGTGGAAACGAGAGGCAGTAGCATGACAACGAACGTGGTTCGGGAATCGGCGAAGATCTACGAATTCCCGGTGCGGAACCTGCAAAGGCTTGAGGAAATGCGTCTGCGTACAGCAGCAAAGCCCGTGATTTATGAGAGCGGTGCGGCAAGCTGGTATCACGAAGAAGCCATCCGCGAGGCTGAAGAGGCACGCAAGCAGTAGACATGGCATGAAATGCCAAAAGCCGCCCTGTTGAGGAGCGGCTTTTGATGTGTGCGTACGAGCGGGCCGATGTGCCCGCTTTGTCGTTTCTGGCCATGGCCAGTGCAAGCACCGGCCAGAGATCGCGCCTGCCTTAGGCTTTCTTGCCGAACAGCCGAAGACGCATCACCCCGCCGTCCGGATGCATGGCGAGGCGCACATGCGTCACCGGGCCGACGGCAGCGATAGCCTCGCCGGCAAACACGTGTTCCTTGTCCATCTCCATCTTGTGCCGCGGCAGGATCGCGCTCCACGTCTCGGAGGCTGCAATTTCCGCCTCGCTGAACGTATCCCCGGCTTCGGGCAGATAGGCCCCGAGCAGTTCGCACGTGTCAGGATAATTACCCTTGAAGAAATGCGTGTCGATCAGCACCCGGCTGATCTCGCCCGCATGGCCAAGCCGGATGATCGCCCAGTCATGACCGGGGCCACGACGTCGTTTGGTTTCCCAGCCGTCGCCCATGTTTTCGCCGCGACCGGGCCCGAGGATCTTGTCGGGATGACCGTAGTGCGCATCCGACCAGGCCAGCGACTTGGCTCCATGGAAGACATAGGCGAGATCGATCTCCTGGTCGGCCTCAACCTTCGACCAGTCGAAATGAGCAGCACCATAGACGCGCAGGCGCGCCACCCCGCCGTCCGGATAGATATGCAGGCGCAGATGCGTCCAGACCTTGTCCTGATCGGCATTGACGAAGAAGTGCTGCGCTGAAGGCCCGAGGGGCGACTTGGCCAAAACCTCGGTCCACACCGTCGCCTCCGTCGGATCGCCATCCTCGACATAGGCGACCTCGATCGAGCCGGCCGGCGGATAGTTGCCGGTAAAGAATCGCGTATCCACATCGAAGCCGAAAATACGGCCGGGCATGGCGAGCCGCACGATCGCCCAGTCATGACCGGGCACGCGCTTGCGCCGGCTTTCCCAGCCATCCATGTACTTGCCGTTGTCGTCGTAGAGGTTCGGATCGAACTCCGCTGGCGCATCGTTCAGCATGCGGTCGAGCGGCGCGAAGAATTCGTCGGAAACGGCAACACCCTTTGCGCCGAGCCGCGCCGAGGCGAGATTGACGGCACCGGCAGCAAAATCGGGCAAGGCAATGGTCGAGATTTCGGGCATGTCAGCTATTCTCCGGTATAAGGCTTTCAAGGCGAAGTCGGGCAATCTTCTCGACCTGCAGGCAGGCCGTGTCGAGTTCCTGTTCGCGGCTGTTGTCGATTCGCTTTTCGAAAGCGGCGAGGATATCGCCCTTGCTCAATCCCTTCACCGCAACGATGAAGGGAAAGCCGAATTTTTCGGTATAGGCCGTGTTGAGTTGGGTGAATCGTTGATGTTCGTCCGGGCTCAGCCGATCGAGCCCGGCGCCCGCCTGCTCCTTGCGGCTGTCCTCGGTCAGGTCGCCTGCGATCGCCAGCTTTCCGGCAAGATCGGGATGAGCCCGCAGAACCCCCAGCCGCTCGTCAGCGCTGGACGTCCGGAAAATTGCGGCCATCCCGTCATGCACATCGCCTGCCGTCAGCGGCCCGGCAATGAAGCCGGCATCGAAGGCGCGCTCGGCAATAAAGGGCGAATGCTCGAACACGCCACCGAAGCGCGCGACGAATTCCGCTCTGTCCATACTCTACCTCGTTTCCTGATGCAGATGCCCGGGATCATACCTGAAGCGTCGAGAGGTCTGCGATCACGACTGAACCGACGGATCACATCTGGCGACAAGGATTAGCGAAGCCCCGACAGCTTGTCGAGCTTTGCAAAAAGACAAGCACTTTCATCGAAATCGCAAGGGGCGATGCCTTGCGCCTCTGCCGCACCGACCTATGTTACGCTTGCTCAATCTTATTCCCCCCGAAAGGAAATTCCATGCCCATCGCCAAAGGCTATGCCGCAACCGATGCCTCCAAGCCCTTGGTTCCGTTCACCTTCGAACGTCGCGAACCGAACGATGACGACGTGGTGATTACGATCAAGTATTCCGGCGTCTGCCATTCCGACATCCACCAGGCGCGCAACGAATGGGGCAACTCCACCTTCCCGATGGTGCCCGGCCATGAAATCGCCGGCGTCGTCACGGCCATCGGCTCCAAGGTCACCCAGTTCAAGATCGGCGATCACGTCGGCGTCGGCTGCTTCGTCGACAGCTGCGTGCATTGCGAGACCCGCGACGTCGATCTCGAACAGTATATGCCGGGCGTCGTCCCGACCTACAACGGCTTTGAAGCCGATGGCACGACACCGACTTATGGTGGCTACTCCGACACGATCACCGTCAAGGAAGGCTATGTCCTGTCGATCCCCGACAACCTCCCGCTCGACGCCTCGGCACCGCTGATGTGCGCCGGTATCACCCTCTACTCGCCGCTGCACCACTGGAAGGCCGGTCCCGGCAAGAAGGTCGCCATCGTTGGCATGGGTGGCCTCGGCCATATGGGCGTCAAGCTCGCAGCCGCCATGGGCGCAGACGTCACCGTGCTCAGCCAGAGCCTGTCCAAGAAGGACGACGGAATCGCCTTCGGCGCCAAGGACTACTACGCCACCGCCGACAAGGAGACCTTCAAGAAGCTCGCCGGCACGTTTGACCTGATTGTCTGCACCGTCGGCACCGAGATCGACTGGAACGCCTATCTCGGCCTGCTGAAGATCGACGGCGCCATGGTCCTGGTCGGCCTGCCGGAAAACCCGGTGCCGGTCCACGCCTTCTCCCTGGTCATGGGGCGTCGCTCGCTCGCCGGCTCCTCGATCGGCTCGATCAAGGAAACCCAGGAAATGCTCGACTTCTGCGGCAAGCACGACATCCTGCCGGAAATCGAGATGATCGACATCCAGCAGATCAACGAAGCCTATGAACGCGTCATCAAGAGCGATGTGCGCTACCGCTTCGTCATCGACATTGCCAGCCTTTCGAAGGACTGAGCCGCAACACCGTTCCCCGCCGTTTTCGCGGCGGGGAACTTCGCGGCTGACAAACACGGGGGCAGTTCAGAGCCCGCCCCTTGCCTCTTTCGAACGCTCCGTTGTCGCCCGGGACGACACCCGCAACAGACGGCGGAACTTCGGGCAATCCATATGAGATTCCGCCCTGCATTCGGCGACATGACGCAGCGCGTTGCGCAGGGTGGTCAGTTGCCGGATCTGCATATCGAGCTTGTCCGCCCGAAGATGCAGGGCCGCGCGCGGAAGATCCGGCGCACCATCCTTGCCGAACATGCCCTTCATGTCTTCCAGTGAAAAACCGGCTGTTTTGCCAAGCGAGATGAGCGCCAACTGGACAAGCGCCTGCGGCTCGAACTGACGCCTGAGGCCATGCCGTCCCACCGAGCGGATCAAGCCGACCTCCTCGTAGTAGCGCAACGTCGAGGCCGGCACGCCGCTTTTTTTCGCAAGGATTCCGATATCCAGCAATTTCATCCTTGACCTCAAGTTGACTTGAAGTGGCAGACTACCAGTCATCCCACTCCTCGACAACAGGAACTGCCATGACACATCTCCCATCCACGCCTAGGCCCCGCTCATTTGTGCTGGTAAGCGTCGCCGGATCCATGCTGCTCGGGTCGCTCGGCATCAGCATCGCAACCGTCGCCCTGCCACCGCTGTCACGCAGTTTCGCCGCACCGATCGCCGATGTTCAATGGGTGGTTCTTGCCTATCTCCTCGCGGTAACGGCGAGCATCGTCGTCGCCGGCCGGCTGGGCGACCTGTTCGGCCATGGCCGTACGCTGTTTGCGGGACTTGTTGTCTTTACGCTAGCCTCAATCGCCTGCACCTTCGCTCCGACCCTTCCCGTCCTCATCGCGGCGCGTTTGGTGCAGGGCCTCGGCGGTGCGGCTCTGATGGCGATGCCGGTCTCGATCATCCGGGATACAATTAGCAAGGAACGCATCGGATCGGCCATGGGCCTGCTCGGAACAATGTCGGCGGTCGGCACGGCCCTCGGTCCGTCGCTCGGCGGCATTCTGATGGTGGCATTCGGCTGGCGCGCAGCCTTCCTCGCGCTCGCAGGCGTCGCCGCCTTGCTGCTGATCGTCGCGACATTCTCGGTTCCGCGAAATATCAATCCCGCCGGCAGAGCCGTGAAAGGCCTCGACCTCGTCGGCATGGTCCTGCTTGCCCTGTCTCTTACGACCTACTCTCTGGCGATGAGCGGATCGAAGGCAGGCCTTGCCGTCGACCAGCGTCTGTTACTGCCGATCGCGCTTGCCGCTATGCTCGCCTTCGTCCTGTTCGAACGACGCTGCGGCTCGCCCCTCGTGCCAATTCCGCTGCTGCATGATCCGATCATCGGCCCATCGCTGGCGACCAATTTCCTGGTCGCAACCGTGATGATGTCCACCCTCGTCGTCGGACCGTTCTTCCTTGCCTTCGGCCTTGGGCTCAACGACGCCATGGTCGGGCTGGTGATGGCAATCGGGCCACTGACGGCCGCCTTCGCCGGCATTCCTGCCGGACGCCTGACCGACAGATTCGGGGCGCCACTCATGCTGTCAGCCGCATTGCTGCAGATCGTGATCGGTCTGGTCTGCCTTGCCCTCTTGCCCGGCCTGATCGGCGTGCCGGGATACATCGTGGCGCTTGTATTTTTGACACCCGGCTTCCAGCTGTTCCTCGCGGCCAACAACACCATGGTGATGGGCACCGTCGCTGACGAAAGACGCGGTCTCGTGTCAGGCTTGCTCGGCCTGTCGCGCAATCTTGGTTTCGTCACTGGAGCATCTGCCATAGCGTCGCTGTTTTCGATGGCCCTCGGCGATCGTCCAATCACGGATGCACCAGCCGCCCTGATCGGCAATGCTTTCACCACCACCTCCCTGATGGCCGCCACGCTGCCGATCGCAGCGCTTGTCATCAGCCGGCTCTCCTCCCGCCGATTTGGGACAGACAAAGCGAACAGTCAGTGACCACAGCCCGTCATGGCTGCAATTGATAGTCGCTGCGCTTCGGGAATGGCCAGTCCTGCAGAAGCGCCATTTCGGGTCGATAGATCTCGACCTTCAGCGGATAGCAGGCCGACGTGTCGCTGGAATGGGTCGCACTGCAATCGCCGCCCGGGCAGGCGGACAAAGCGCCGAGCAGATCGATCTCGGCAAACAGTTCCAGATAGTCACCGGGCCTGACCGGGCTCGCCTTCATGAAATACTGCTGGGTATCGCGGGTAAAGCCGGTGCACATGAAGACGTTCAGGACATCATGCACATGCGGCTCCGCTTCGCGAGTCGTGATGCCCTTCGCTTCGGCGAGTGCATGGCAGAGATTGGAATGACAGCAGTGATGATAATCCGTGCCGCTGAGCAGGCGGTTGGTATAGGGATCGCAGCGCGTGCCGATCACATCATGCACGCCCCCGCCATCCTCGTCGAAGCCGTACCAGCCGAGCGTATCATGGCTGATCGTCGCCATCGGGCGCAGCGAGGGCATCGTGCTCCACAGCCGATTGCCGGTCGTCACATGCGTCGCATGCAGCGCCCGGGTCTTGCCCGAGAAAAATCGTTCGGAAAGGTCATCGGCATTCCACAGGTTGAGATCACCGACCTGTGGCCCATCCATGCTGACGATGCGGATAAAATGTCCCTTCGGCGCGGAAAAGGCCCGCCCCTCGCGCGGCGGCACGATCACCTCATCGATCTTGACCATGCTGGCTCGGGCCTGTTCGAGCAGCCCTAGGTCCGGCGCCTTGAGCGTACCGTTCGGATAGACGACCACCGGCTTGGCGGCGCGGCGCGCGGCGGCATCAGATGGGGCAACAGGAACATGGACAAGGGACATTCTGACACTCCAGTATCGGCGAGATGCAGGCATTCGCGGTCTCTACAGACGCTGAAACTGCCCGAGGAACACACGACTGACAACGGTGTATCTTCTTGCCTTATGAGCAAGTGTAGCTTAGCCTTGCAACGATGAAGCTGCCGCCAATCGCCTCTCTTCGCGCCTTCGAGGCCGCCGCCAGGCGGCAGAGTTTTCGCCATGCCGGCGACGAACTCGGCATGTCGGCCGCGGCCGTCAGCCAGCACGTCAAGAGCATCGAGGACTGGCTTGGCCTTCCACTTTTTGAACGCCGCCCACGCGGCGTGCAATTGACGGCACAGGGTCGGGAGCTCGGCGAAGCGTGCAGCGAGGGCCTCGGCCATATCGCCATCACCGTCGAGCGCCTGCTGGGCCGCTCAGGCCAGAAGCGCGTCAGCCTCGCCTGCCAGCCGTCGATGGTCACCCATTGGCTGGCCCCACGCCTCCCGGCGTTCCGTGCCGCCCATCCCGACATCCAGGTGTCGATTGTCTATCCGCTCAGCGCCAGAACCCCGGAAGAGGCCGGCGCCGACCTGCTCATCCGCCACGGCACGCAACCAGATCGCCCGGCAACTGCCATCCTTGGCGCAGCAACGCGGCCGACCTGCTCAACAGATTATCTGCAACGCGTCGGCCCGATCAGCAAACCGTCGGATCTCCTTGCCGCGGATCTGCTGCATGATGAGACCGAAGCGGCCTGGAGCACATGGCTGACCAGGCAAGGCCTGAAACCGCCGGCCGATACCGGGCCGATCTTCGCCGATTTCAATCTGCTCGTAAGCTCGGTCCTGGCAGGGCTTGGCATCGGACTCTGCCCGACGGAGCTGGTGGCAAAGCAGATCGACGACGGCCATCTGACGGTCCTGTTCGATCAGGCCATCGACGAGGACAAGTTCTACTGGCTGCTGGAGGCACAGGGCCTCAGCGAATCCGGTAGATTGTTACAGGCATATCTGCTGCGCCAAACAGCCTGACATTTTGCCCCAAGGTGCGCAGACTGCCTCGTCACCAATCCGGTCGGTGATGCGTATGCCAATGTTTGGCAATATCCAGCCGCGTCGGCACCCAGACATCCTCGTGGGACAGCACATAGTCGACAAAGCGGCGCAGCGCCGCGATACGCGCCGGGCGACCGACAAGGCGGCAATGCAGGCCGACCGACATCATCTTGGCCTGCCCTTCCTGGCCTTCGCGGTAAAGCTCGTCGAAGGCATCCTTCAGATAGGTGAAGAACTGGTCGCCCGAGTTGAAGCCCTGCGGCGTGGCGAAACGCATGTCGTTTGTGTCGAGCGTATAGGGAATAATCAGGAACGGTTTGCCGTTCTGATCCGGCACCCAGAACGGCAGGTCGTCGGAATAATTGTCGGAGGAATAGAGGAAGCCGCCCTCCTCCATCACCAGCTTCAGCGTATTGTCCGACGGTTTGCCCTGGTACATGCCATAGGGGCGCTCGCCAGCGACTTCGGTGTGAACCCGAACCGCGTCGAGAATATGCTGACGTTCCTTGTCTTCCGGATAGTCCTTGTACTCGTGCCAGCGATAACCGTGCGAGGCGATTTCCCACCCCGCTTCGTTCATTGCAGCAACGGCGTCCGGGTTGCGCGCCATGGCAAGCGTCACGCCATAGACCGTGACGGGAACATTGAGACCGGTGAACAGCCGGTGCAGGCGCCAGAAACCGGCGCGCGAGCCATATTCGTAGATCGATTCCATGTTCAGATTGCGTTGACCCGGCCAGGCGGCGGCCCCGACGATTTCCGACAGAAGGTTTTCCGAGGCCGGATCGCCGTCCAGGATGCAGCTTTCGCCGCCTTCCTCGTAGTTCAGCACGAACTGGACCGCTATCTTCGCGCCACCCGGCCATTTCGGATCGGGAATATTGCGGCCATAGCCCACGAGATCGCGCGGATAAGTCTCTGCCGTCATCAAATCACCTCTACTATTTTGGCCATGAGGCTAAGCAGACGGAGGTCTTCTGTCGAGACGCAAAAGACCGTTTCTCGCTGCAGCGCAGCAGCAACTTGGATCAGGCGATCTTGCGATTGGACACCCGGCCCATCGGATGCAGCGAATGCACGACGAACGGAGCGCCCTGCTCCGGCTCAATGAACAGCGCCAGATTGGAAACCACGACCGGCTCGCTGAGAGACTGATCGAAATGCGCCCGCATTGCCTGTTCGATGCGCGAGAAATCGCGCGCCAGAAGTGGCCCGGTCAGGGTCATATGAAATCGAAACTCATCCATGACATAGGCATGGCCCCAACGGTGCAGATTGGAAAATTGCGGCGCCGACAGACGCTCCGGGTTGCGACGTTCGATTTCCATCTCCGTCAGCGGGGCCCGGAAGCCATCAAATGCCTGGACCACGGAGGCCGCGAGATAGTCAATCTCCGCGCATGGGCGATCCAGCACCAGGCCGTAGACGTCACCGATCCGACCGACATTCAACCCGTCCAGGACCACTGGCTCCATTGTCCCGGCGAAATGCATCAGTTCGCGCAGCAATGCGGTTTCGCTGCTGCCCTCGCTCAGCCTGAATGGTGCTTTGAACGTTGCATGGAAGCCGACGCGCCTTGGCATGGCGGTATGAAAGGCAATTTCGTGGATGCCGAGCCCTTTCAATCCCGGATGATCCACAGGATAGCCGGAATAGACGTTACGCCCGAGCCAGCTGGCCGCAGCCAGCGTCAAGGGGTCCCCGGAAGGCGGTGTGAAACATATGGCATAGCGCATGCGATCACCTCATCCTGGCGCGCTGAAGGCACATTAGCATGTGCCGTTGCAACCCAGTGGTTAGGTGATTTGCGTGACAGTATTACGAAGCGTGCAAGCATCCGCCCTATCATTACTGATCGATGCAAAGCTGGGTCCGCCCAATGACCCTGCGGTTTCGGCGTGGACAGAAGACCGGCTCAGCCAGCGGCCACGCGCAGATGATGGGCGAGCGAAAAACTCTCCGGCAGGGACATCGCCTTGCCTTCGACCGCATCGAGCGCTGCATCCGCCAGCACATGCGCGAGCCCGAAGCTGACCTTGAAACCGCCGGTCAAAGCCACCACTCTGTCGGCATCGGGATGCACGCCGACCATCGGGTCGCGATCCACCGCCTTCGGCCGCAGTCCGGCCCAGCGCTCGATCACCTCGGCACCGCCCAGCATAGGCGCGAGCTGGCATGCGCGGGCGAGCAGATCGTCCAGCAGTCCGTCCGTGGAATACGGCTCGCCGAAACAGTTCTCGCTGGTGCTGCCGATCGCCACCTGCCCGCCCTCGTGCGGCACGATATAGAGCCCGTCCAGATAAAGCAGCGGCAGGTCCGGCGAAACATCCGCCCTCAGCAATGCCGCCTGCCCCTTGACTGGCTGGCCGAGCGGTTTTTCCAGCTTCGGACCGAACGATGACAGCAAGGGAAAGGACTGGTGCCCTGCGGCAATCACCGTATGGCCGAAGGCGATGGTCGAACCGTCACCAAGCGTTGCGGTCCCTGAGGCAACGTCGATGCGCTCGACACCACAGCCTTCGACAACCCGCACACATTTCGTTTTGCGCAGGCGTTCGGCGATCATCCGCGTTAAGCCGCGCGGCGAAACGCGCGCCGCAAATGTATCCAGCACCAGTCCGCCGGCCGAAAACTCATCCGCTGGCCATCCTGCCCCACAAGGCGAAGATTCAAGGACATTCCAGAAGAACTGATCGTCACCTTGATGCCAGTTGCTCAGCGCTTCGCCTGAATGCCGCTCGGCAATCGCCCGCAAATGCGGTTTAGGCAGCGGGATCAGACGACCGGAGCGACGGTAGCCGGCAGACAGCCCGGTGTCTGCTTCAAGCGCTGCGATTTCGCCTTCCAGCGACAGCAAAGCATCGAACTGCAACTGCTTCTTTTCGTTCCACTTGTCCGGCATATGCGGCATCAGCGCCCCGAGCAGACCGCCGCTTGCGCCGCCGGCAAAAGGTCCGCCATCGACCAGCAATGTCCGGATCCCGCGTCGCTCGGCCTGCATGGCTGCCCATAGGCCCATGATGCCGCCGCCGATGATCAGCAGGTCGGTCTGCAATTGACCGGAGATCGAAGCCGATTTATCGGACATTGCATGACCCATTCCAATATGACGCCGGAACCCGGCGAGACCCCGCAACCGCTGACCTGGCACGACGGCGATATGCCCTATTCGACCGCCTTTGGCGATCACTTTTATTGCCAGACAGACGGCCGGCTTGAATGCGGCCATGTCTTCCACGCCGGCAATGGACTGCCCGCCCGTTGGCAGACGGCGCAGGCGTTCCGCATCGGCGAGCTTGGTTTCGGCACCGGCCTCAATGCCTGCGAGACTTGGCGCCGGTGGAAGGAACATCGCCGGCCCGGCAGCCATCTGCATTTCGTCTCCTTCGAACTCTATCCGATGCAGGCAGACGAAATCGACCGGGCACTGTCGCGCTGGCCTGAAATAGATGCGGAACGGCAGGTGCTGGTGGCGAAATGGCCGCAGGCACCGGCCGGCACGGTGACGGTCGAACTGGACGAACAGACAACGCTCAGCGTCATCTGTGGCGATGCTTTTACAAACTTGAGCGCCAGCACCTTCACTTTTGACGCCTGGTTCCTCGATGGTTTCGCACCGTCGAAAAACAGCGCCATGTGGTCAGCCGAACTGATGCAGCGCGTGTTTGACCATACGGTGCCGGGCGGAAGTTTTGCGACCTATGCGGCCGCCGGTTTCGTGCGTCGAAACCTGATCGCCGCAGGCTACGCCCTCGAGCGTCGTCCCGGCTTTGCCGGAAAACGCGAAATGCTGTGCGGAACGCGGTCTGCCTGACGTTAGCGCCGGGCCGCCGATCGGCTGAAGCCTGCGCTCCACTGCTCGATCTTGCGCATCAGCAGTTCCGGGCTGATCGGCTTCGACAGGTAATCGTCCATGCCGGATGCAAGGCAGGCTTCGCGATCGCTATCCAGCGCATGTGCCGTGATACCGACGATCGGCACATGTTCGCCCAAGCCGCGCCGACTTTCCTGCGCGCGAATGATCACGGTCGTCTGGTGCCCGTTCATGACCGGCATCGAGACATCCATCAGGATCAGATCCGCCCCCGTATCATGCAGCGCATTCAGAACATCCTCGCCATTGCTGACGATGCGATAATCGATATCGCTGCTGCTGAGAATCTGGCGAAAAACGATCTGATTGACCTGATTGTCTTCCGCGATCAGAACCTTCAACCGCTCACGCACCGGCTGGTATCCGGCCTCGCCCACCCCCAGGCCTGCGCTGGGCTGGCTTGAAGCAGGAAGCACTGGCGGCGTTGCCGGCGCCCGCAGCGGCAAGCCGCCGTGGATCTGCGCGGCTCGCACAACATCGATGATCGCCCCCTTCAGAAGATTGGCGCGAGCCGGCTTCATCAGATGCGCCTGGACCTTCAGGCTCTGGAAGATCTGGTCGTCTCCGACCATATCCATCGATGTCAGGAAGATCAGCGCAAGGTCATCGAAACGGCCGTCGCTGCGGATTGCCCGCGCCACATCGATGCCGTTCATCACCGGCATGTGATAGTCGATGATCACCACGTCGATATGCAGGCCGGTATTGAATGCCTCGGCCAGGATCTTCAGCGCGGTTTCCCCGTCCTCGACGGCCAGTCCATCGAAGCCCCAGATCGACAGTTGCTCGGTGACGATCCGTCGATTGACGGCATTGTCGTCAACTACCAGCACCCGTGCATCCTTGACGCTCGGCGGGATGGTCTTCTGCCGGTTGCGATCGGCAACGATCTGCATCGGGATCTCGACAGTGAAGATCGAACCGTGACCGGGTTCGGATTGAAGCGTAAGCGAGCCACCGAACAGATTGACCAACCCGGACGTAATCGCAAGGCCAAGACCCGTGCCCTCGTGACGGCGCGTCGAGGACGTATCGACCTGCGAGAACTTGTCGAAGATCTGCATTTGCATGTCCGGTGCAATGCCGATGCCCGTGTCCTCGATGCGAAGCTGCAACATGCTCTCCCCACCGCCCAGTGGCCGGGTCGAAACATCGATCAGGACATGGCCCTTTTCGGTGAACTTGATCGCATTGCCGACCAGATTGGTGACAATCTGCCGGAACCGGCCGGGATCGCCCAGAACCGTATGACGGACCGCCTGGTCGCCCGAGACCAGCAGCTCGATATCCTTTTCCGAGGCCGCCGCCGATAACAGTGTCGCCACATCCTCGATCGCTTCGACCGGATCAAAGGGCGCCTTGCGCAAGCGAAGCTGGCCGGCATCGATCTTCGAGAAATCAAGGATATCATTGATGATCGTCAGCAACGCATTGCCGGATTTGACGATGATATCGACAAAGGTCTTTTGCCGCGTATCCAGGATCGACTTTGACAGGAGCTCGGCCATACCGAGAACGCCGTTCATCGGAGTGCGAATCTCGTGACTCATATTGGCGAGAAACTCCGACTTCGCCCTGTCTGCCGCTTCGCTTTTCGCCAGCAGCACCTCAAGCTCGGCCTCGCGCTCCTTGATCTCACTGACATCAGTCAGCACCACGACCCAGTGGCCACTGCCACCGAAGGTGACTTCCATCTGCACCCAGGTCTTGCCATTCGCCAGGAAAGTGGTGCTGAAGCCGGTCGTCAGGCGAAGCTTCTCCTGCCACTGCTGCAACAGCGTCGCCGGGTCATCGCCGAAATCGCCGCGCTGTGCGCAGAACTGGAAGCATTTGTACCATTTCTGGCCCTGATCGGCCAAACCGGCCGGGAGGTCGAGAATACGCGAGAATGACTGGTTGGCATCGGTGATGACGTCGTTTTCGATGACGATGAGCCCTTGCGACATCAGCGCCATTGCGTCCTGCATGAACAGCCCGAGCCGTTCAAGCTGTTCGCGCGCCTCGCCGATCTCTCGCTCGCGGCTGCGCATCTCGGTCAGGTCTGAATAGGTCAGCAGGATTTTCTGGTCATTCAGCCGGGTAATGCTCGCCAGCACATATTTCCCGTCCTCATAGGCAAGCTCGGTTGTCTGCGATCCCTGCAGCGCCTTGAACTGGGCAACGCGCTTTTGGTAGCCTTCCTCGAAGGAGTGACCCGGCCAGTTCCAACCACGACTGATGTTGATCTCGCAATAGTCACGGAACGACAGGCCATCGATCGGCATGTCCTCCGGCCAGCACCAGATCTCCCGGCATTTTTCATTGGCAAATTCAACGATCAGGTCGTCGTTCAGAATCACGACGCCGACCGGCATGATCCGCAACATGCTGATGATATCGGCATACAGGGCCTCGGAACGTTTACGGGCAAGCAGCAGCGCCTGCTCGCGCTCCTTGAGCACGGAAACATCCATCACCGAGCCGACGAGATAGTGCTTCCTCGACGTCGTCGTGATCCGGCTAAGCCGCGTGATCACGGAAATTTCCCGGCCTCCGGGGATAACGATATCACGCGCCCGCTCGGCAAATTCGCCGTGGTCGAGAATGCGCTGGTGCTCCTCGCGGAGCATGGCACCGCTCAACGGGAACATATCATCCTCTTTCATGCCGTAGACGTCTTCGCGTCGCTGATCCTGCAGCGCCTCATAGGCAGCATTGACATAAATCAGTCTGCGTTCAGCATCGCGGATGAACACCGGCACCGGCATCTGTTCCAGCGTTGCCCGGTAGAGCGCGGTCTCCTCCTCTCGCTCGGCAAGATCGGTAATGTCTGTATAGGTCACCAGTATCTTGCCGTCAGCCAGCTTGCGGTTGCTGACAACGACGGTCAGCCCTTCCGGCGTCCTGGCATAGGTCAGCGGTGCATCGTCTGGACTGCTGAGCGCCGCAACCCGCGCCTCGACGAGCCTTGTTATCTCGTCCGGCCCATCTGCCCGCTTGTGACGGGTGTGCACGACCATCATGTAGTCGCGATAGGACATGCCGACGACATCGAGAAGATCATCCAGCGCGACCATCCGGTAGACGGCGGCATTCACATATTCGATCCGCATCGTCTCATCGAGGATGAGGATGCCCACCGGCATGGCCATCATCAGGCTTTCGAGATGACGGTGCAGCCGCTCGGCACCGGCAGGTAGCACCTGCCCGGCAGCGGCCGTCTTTTCTGCTGCAGAAAAGCCGACCTGCGGCGCCGGCATGCCCACGGCGGGCCGGGTGGTCTCCGCCGTGGGCATCGAACCCTCTTCGGCGGGCTCGACAAAGCCGAAGACGAAGATGGAATTGTCGTCATCAAGGAAGCGCTCGAGGCGGAGAACACCGTGCAGCTCACCCGACCGAGACCGCAAGGACAGGCTTTCATCCTCTCCAAACACCACGACACGGCGCTCGCGATCGTCGCGCATATCATCGGCAAACGCGCCGAAAACCTCACGATCGGTACGTCCGATGAAGCGGCTTTCAGCAAGGTCGAAGAGACGGGCGTAGGCACCGTTGACCGCAACGTAGCGAAGCTCGCTATCCTTGACAAAGGAAGGCTGCTCGATCGCGACGATTTTTTCGCGGACTAGGTTGAGCAACGCGGCTCCCCGATTCAACTTTTTGTACTCCTCGATCAATGACGCGGAATGGTAAACGTGGAGTAACCGGCCTTCATGAAACACTTCGAAAATACGTCATCACGGTCAAAGCACCAGCCGCTCGTACGGCGATGTTCCAGAACAGCCAGCGATTGGTCGCAAATGGCAACGCGCATCGCGATCGGAAACTGTCAAAAATGATGTCGAAATCAACACAATGGATTGACCATGAGCGACATTACCCCCTCTGCCTTGCCCGAGACTGAAACCCCTTCCGGCGGTTCCGAACGGCGCCGGCGCAGCGGTGGACGCGGCGGCGAACGCGTGCGTTCGTCAAGTGCATCGAAATACCGCAATCTCGTCAACCGGCTCGCCAAGACCGAACTGCTGGACCCGCAGACGCTGGACGACATCCACGAGGCATCGCTGACCATTCTCGAGGAAATCGGGATGGACATCATGCTGCCAGAGGCCCGCGCCATGATGAAGGCAGCCGGTGCCACCGTCACCGAAGGCACCGAGCGCGTCCGCTTCGATCGCGGCATGATCATGGATCTGATCGCTTCGGCACCGTCGGAATTCACCATGCATGCCCGCAACCCGGCCCGCAATGTCCAGATCGGCGGCAACAACCTCGTCTTCGCCCAGATCGCCTCGGCACCCTTCGTTGCCGACCGCGAAGGCGGGCGCCGCGCCGGCAACCAGGAAGACTTCCGCAAACTGGTCAAGCTCGCCCAATCCTACGACATCATCCACACCACCGGCGGTTATCCGGTCGAGCCGATCGACATCCACGCCTCCGTCCGCCATCTCGATTGCCTGTCCGACATGGTCAAGCTGACCGACAAGGTCTTCCATTGTTATTCGCTTGGCCAGCAGCGCAATATCGACGGCATCGAGATCGCTCGCATCGGCCGCGGGGTATCGATGGAACAGCTGGAAACGGAACCGTCACTGTTCACCATCATCAACTCGTCCTCGCCGCTGCGTCTCGACGGCCCGATGCTACAGGGCATCATCGAAATGTCGTCGCGCAACCAGGTCGTCGTCGTGACGCCGTTCACGCTGGCTGGCGCCATGGCGCCCGTGACCATTGCCGGCGCCCTGGTCCAGCAGAATGCCGAGGCACTTTGCGGTATCGCCTTCACCCAGATGGTGCGCAAGGGCGCGCCGGTGATGTATGGCGGCTTCACCTCGAATGTCGACATGAAGAGTGGCGCGCCCGCCTTCGGCACGCCGGAATACATGAAGGCCGTCATCGCGGGCGGCCAGCTTGCACGGCGTTATGGCGTGCCCTACCGCACATCCAACACCAATGCCTCGAACACGCTCGACGCCCAGGCGGCCTACGAATCGGCGCTTTCGCTCTGGGCGCTCACCCAGGGCGGCGGCAATTTCATCATGCATTCGGCCGGCTGGAGCGAAGGCGGCCTGACGGCATCCTTCGAGAAGTTCATCCTCGATGTCGACATGCTGCAGATGGTCGCCGAATTTTTGACACCGCTCGATGTCAGCCAGGACGCGCTGGCGCTCGATGCCGTGCGCGACGTCGGCCCCGGCGGCCACTATTTCGGCACCGCCCACACGCTTTCCCGCTACGAGAATGCCTTCTATTCGCCGATCCTGTCCGACTGGCGCAATTTCGAGACCTGGACGGATGCCGGCCGGCCAACGACTTACGATCACGCCAATCGGATCTTCAAGGAAACGCTGGCGCGCTACGAGCGCCCGCCGATCGATCCGGCCGTCGAAGAAGAACTCGACGCCTTCGTTGCAAGACGCAAGGAAGAAGGCGGCGTGCCGACGGATTTCTGAGCCCCTGGATTGACTGACTTACTGTCAGGGACGCTAAATTTATGCCTTGAACATGTTTTAGCGCCAAGAGGGCCAACGGAGTGATCCGGCGGACCTCTTGGCTTCTAGTCTATTTGACGTCAACGCGGGAGCAGGCGTATCAGGCACGCTAACCATAGCGCCGAACGGTGCCATGCGAAGACTGCCTAGAGAGAGTTGCTACCGGCCGCTGCTGTCCCAGGTCGAAACGACGGACGAGCTCACGAAGCTTGGCACTTTCCATGGCAAGGCTGGCGCTCGCTGCGCTCGTTTCCTCGACCATGGCGGTGTTCTGTTGCGTGACCTGATCCATGTGGTTCACAGCCGTGTTGACCTCGGCCAGACCCACGGACTGCTCCCGGGCCGAAGTCGCAATCGCGTTCATCTGCGTATTGACCGTCGTGATGAACCGCTCGATGGTTTTCAGAGCCGTCCCCGTCTCGCTGACCAGTTTCACCCCGGTCGAAACTTCGTCTGTCGAGATCCGAATGAGGTTCTTGATTTCGCGGGCGGCCTGCGCCGATCGCTGGGCCAGTTCGCGCACTTCCTGGGCAACAACGGCAAAGCCCTTGCCGGCTTCACCGGCACGCGCGGCTTCGACGCCAGCATTCAGGGCGAGCAAGTTCGTCTGGAAGGCGATCTCGTCGATCACGCCGATAATCTTGGCGATCTCATTCGACGACTGTTCGATGCGTCCCATGGCATCGACCGCGTTGGCCACGACCTGGCCGGAATTCTCTGCACTACGCGCGGCGTCTGCAGCCGCCGTCCGCGCCTCCTCGACTCGGTTCGAAGCGTTCCCGACATTGACGGTAATCTCGTCCAGTGCGGCTGCGGTCTCTTCGAGCGAGGCTGCCTGCTGCTCGGTCCGCTTGGACAGGTCGTTCGTGCTTTCGCTGATCTCCCGGCTTCCATCGTCGATGGCATCGGTCGACTGCGAAACGGCAACCAGCGTTTCTGACAACTGCAGCACAGCCTTGTTGAAATCGGAGCGGAACTGCTCGAATTCAGGGGCGAACTCGGTCTCGAGCTGGATCGACAGATTGCCCTGCGCCAACTGGGCAAGGCCACCGGCAAGGCTCGTGGTTGCCTGGGCCATAGCCTCTGCCCGCTTCCGGTCTTCTTCAGCACGTTTAGTTTTCTCGGTTTCCGAAACCGTGCGCTGGTGGCTTGCTTCCTGCTCTAGCCGCGTATTCGCAACCGCGTTTTGGCGGAACACTTCGACTGCGGCCGCCATGGCGCCCAATTCGTCTCCACGACCGATGCCCGCCACTGCAATCGAGGTGTCGCCATCCGCCAGTCGCCGCATCGCGCCGGTCATGCCGACGATCGGCACCGCCAGACCCCGGGTGAGGCTGAAGCCCATGACGATTGCGGCAATGGCGGTCAGCGTCCCGCCGACGACGAGCGTCAGCATGCCCGTCTGAAATGCCGCTTCCAGTTGCGCATTTCGGACGTCGGCTTGCTGAATTTCAGCCTCGTTGAGATCTCCAAGCACCATGCGAACTTGCGTCAAACGCGCGGTCTTGGCGATTTCGCGGCGGATCGCCTCAAGTTTGGACGGATCTTGTGTACCGGCAACGGTCGACGCTACCTGGTCGTTGAACGTCGCGACGGCTTCGCGCAAGGCCGGAATCACGACAGCAGTCTTGGTTTGGCCCAACAACTGCTCAAGCTCGGCAACCAGTGGCGGAACGCCGCTTGAATACTTGGCCATCCGGTCGATGAACTCCGCATTGGAGCTGGCAACATAGCCGCGCATCGCGTTTTGATGCTCGACCAGTGTCGACAGGATCTGACCGGACAGCTTCAGGATATTCTGTGTCTGCTGGTTGGCCGCGGTGGCGATCTGGATACGTTGAAGTGAAGTGAATGCAACCGCACAGAACACGATCACGATGAGCAGTATCGTCGAAAAAGCGATCGACAGTTTCCGTGAGACTTTCAGGTTCTTCAAGGCACACCCTCAACAAGAATAAGTTTAATCCTATGCTACCCCAATTCAATTAAATTCTAATAAACATCGCTACGCGGTATCCGCTGGAACCGGGCATCGACTGTGGCGGCCGGTCGACGGTCACGAAAGCAGCGTCAAATAGGTTTGAAATGTCTGGTGTGGACCCGGCTCGAACCTGTCCGTCAGCACCTTCCAGCCCTCGACCCGGTCGAGCCGGAAGTCGCGGAAATCCTGGCGCGTCTCGCACCATGTCGTCATCACCCAGATCGCCCCGAAGGCGCTCAGCGCCAGCGGCCAGACCGTGCGCTGGGTGCGTTCGCCGGCCAGCGAATGATAGGCGATCCACACCTTGCGCTTGGCCGACAGGGCGTTGCGCACATCGCCGAGGCAATCCGGCGGTTCCGGCTGCGCGGACGCACGAAACGCGTGGATCGGTGCACCGACCAGCCGCTCGGCATGCTCCTTCGGCAAAAGTGCGACCATCTTGTCCTTGGCTTCGCGTGCCGCCTGCCCCAGCCGCGGATCGCCGAGCATTTCGACGGCCCGCAGACCGAAGGCAAGCGCTTCCAGCTGCTCGAAGGTAAAGGTCAGCGGCGGCGCATCGAAAGCCTCGCGCAGCATGTAGCCGACGCCGCGCTCGCCTTCGATCGGCGCACCCGATGCAATCAGATGGTCCATGTCGCGATAAATTGTGCGCTGGGCGACCTCCATCTTCTCGGCGATTTCGGCAGCCGTCATCGCCCGCCCGGTGGACCGCATCAGCTGGATGATCCGGAAAAGACGGTCTGCTGGACGCATGGGAACGCTCCAAGTAATGTCTGTGGCCAGAAGGGTGTCAGTAGTCGTATGTTAGGTCAAGGCTCCCACACAAACAGGAGCGCAAGCTTGACCGGCAATACAGCATTTGAAATCGTCGTCTGCATTCTCGCATCCAGGCCTGTCGCGGGACTGGCGCGCCAGACGACATCGCAAGCGATCTGAAAACATCATGGCTGAAGCACTGAAACACCTGATCGGCGCGCGAAACGCAAGCGACACCGCAGACGCCCTGTCGAGCGCCTGGTCCGATTTCCCGCGCGATGCATTTCTCGCCTACATCCTGCCGCGCATCGAAAGCCTGGAACTCATGCAGCGTGGCCAATTGATCGCCGATGCCATGCGCCTGCATCTGCCCAGGAATTTTGCCGTGGCGGCGCCGATCCTGATGGCTACGTTACCGGTTGACCGGAGGCCCGGCCTGACCGGCTGGTCGCTGCTTGCCTTCAACCAGTATATTGCTGCCCTTGGGTTGGAGCACATGGAGATATCCCTTGATCTGCTTAAGGCGCTGACGCCGCATTTCACCGCCGAGTTCGGCATAAGGCCGTTCATCCACCGCGAGCAGGCAAAGGCGCTCGCTATCATCGGCCAATGGGTGGGCGACCGGAACCACCATGTTCGCCGCCTCGCCAGCGAAGGCACCCGCCCGCGCCTGCCCTGGGCCATGCGCCTGCCAGCGCTGGTCGGCAATCCGCAGCCGCTGCTGCCGGTCCTGACCGCGCTGATCGACGATCCCGAAGACTATGTGCGCCGCTCGGTGGCCAACAGCCTCAACGACATCGCCAAGGATCATCCCGATCTCGTCACCGAATTTGTCGGGCGCCACCACAAGGGCGCCTCTCCCGAACGGCTCTGGCTGCTCAGGCATGCTTCGCGGACGCTGCTCAAGAAAGGCCACGCAACCGCACTGGCAAATTTCGGATTCGCCCGAATCGACGGCATCGAGGCGAACCTCCGGCTTGCCACCCAGCAGGTGAACTTCCCGGGCGTGCTGGATTTCTCCGCCTCGCTCTCCAATGCAACTGAGCAATCACAGTCGCTGATGTTCGACTACGCCATTCATCACCAGAAGAAAGACGGCACGCTGAGCCCCAAGGTCTTCAAGGCAAAAAGCCTGACGCTGGCTGCCGGCCAGTCGCTGACATTCGAGCGTCGCCACGCCTTCCGCCCCATCACCACCCGCGTCTACCATCCCGGCGAACATCGGCTCGAAATCCTGGTCAATGGTACGAGCCTTGCGCTGGAAACCTTCACCCTCGCAGCATCCGACAGCTCCGTCGACACCAACGGCGTATGATGCAGGCAGTCGGACGCGGAGAAATTCTTTATGCGGGCATCTCGGACCGAGTTCTGACACCGACAAGATAATGCCAAGGATAACCAGCTGATGGTTACCCTTGGCTTGAAGGTTTGACGTGCGAGATAACTTTATTCGGCTCTTTTTCGACCGGTGAGCATCGCCCGCACAAGGTTTTCGCGATGTTCAAGACTGGCCAGAACAACGCCGGTGACATGCAGCAGGATCAGGCCCAAGGTCGCATAGACCAGCACCGTGTGCATGTCCTCTACCCATTCGACACCCCAGTAAGCGTCCGTCGTCATCAGATAACCGGTTGTCACGATCCCGGAGATCATCAGCAGCAGTGCGATAACCATCGCGCCACCAGCCGGATTGTGGCCGATAAAGCGCTTGGCGCGCATATAGACCGAATCCCTTATGAAACGCGCGATCGTTGACGGACGGTAGAGAAAGCTGGTGAACCGCGCATGCTCGCTGCCGATCAGCCCCCAGACCAGCCGAATGGCAACCAGACCGCCGATCAGGTAGCCTGAAACGACATGCGCATCCTTCCACTCGTCGCCGGTCAGGAAGGAAAAGGCGAACAACCCCACCAGAGCCCAGTGGAATAGCCGTACGATCGGGTCCCAGACCTTGACCATGTCCGGCCGCTCGGAGCGGCCAGCCAGGGTGGCGGAAGCATTGTGCTCCACGCCGCTCATCAGTCTTCGCCGACCTGAATGCCGGTTTCAGGGTTGAAAAGCGCTTCAACCTTGTTGCCGTCCTTGATGCCGTAGACTTCATAGCAGCCGTTCTCGACCTTGATCTGGCGCACGTCGAAACCAAGCTCGGTGGCCTTGGCCTTCATCGCATCCTCGCTCAACCACTTGTCCTTGGCGACATCACAGGAAGCACTGCTTTCGGCACGGGCGATGCCGGCAAACGAAGCTGAAATCAGCAGGGTGGCAACAACAATTTTTTTCATCGATATGGTCCTTCGTTATTCCGGTCGAGCACCGCGCTACGAACCGTTGGGAAGGAACATAGGCGACCTGTGCTGAGCGATGGCTGACGACAAATGTCAGCGAAATTTCAGCTTGCCGGTGCTATGACACAGACATGGAGCACGCACGCGCACAATGGCTTAAGAGAGTGGTGATGATGATCGCAGGGTCGACCTTGACGCTGTTGCTGATGGTCGCCGCGCATTCGCCAGCCAGCGCCGATGCCGATGCCGACAACCGCCCCCGGCACGAGCAGGACATGGAACGCCAGCGCATCCGGGATGATGTCGAGCGTGGCGTCACCAAGTCCCTCGCAACCCTTCGGCAGATCGTCCTTGCCCGCGTCGCCGGACAGATCGTCTCGACCAAACCCGACCGTGACGATGACCGGCTGATCTATGAATTTCGCATCTTGCGCGACGACAACCGTCTGATCGAGGTGGAGGTGGATGCGGCCTCGGGTGATATTCTGGAAATCGAGAACGAATAATGCGGATCCTGCTCATCGAAGACGACGCACTGATTGCGCGCGATGTAATTGCGCATCTGGATCGGGCCGGCTTCGTCGTCGTTCACGAGAAGGACGGTGAAGCCGGTTGGTTCACCGGCGACGCAGAGGAATTTGCCGCCGCGATCCTCGACCTTGGTCTTCCTGGCATGGACGGACTGACGGTACTCAAACGCTGGCGAAGTGCGGCAAGAACGACACCCGTCCTCATCTTGACCGCCCGTGGCAATTGGCAGGAGCGTGTCGAGGGCATAGATGCAGGTGCCGACGACTATCTGACCAAGCCGTTCCAGATGGCCGAACTTCTGGCAAGGCTGCGTGCCATCATCCGCCGCAGCGTCGGCCAGGCCAGTCCGGTCCTTAGCCTGGGCAGCATTTCCATCGATACCCGAACCAAGACGGTCACATGCGACGGCCTGCCGGTCGACCTGACGCCGCTCGAATATCGCTGTCTGACTTTTCTCGCGCACAACCGGGAGCGCAACGTCTCGCAGGCGGAACTGACCGAGCAACTCTACAGCCAAGACTTCGACCGCGACAGCAATTCCGTCGAGGTCCTGGTCGGCCGCCTGCGCCGCAAGCTCGGCCGCGAAGTCATCACCACGCGCCGCGGCTATGGCTATCGCATGGGCGGTGACCCGGCATGATGCAATCGATCCGCGGACGGTTTCTGCTCGTATCGCTGATCAGCGTTCTGGTCGCGCTCGCCATGGCAAACCTGGTGCTCGTCCTGCTCTTCACCCGCAATCTCGAGGCGCGGATCGACGCGGAACTGTCCGGCCACATCAACAATATTGCCGGCGCCCTCCGCTTTGCCGAGGACGGCAGGCTCGATCTGCCCGACAGGCCTGTCGACCGCCGGTTCGACGAGCCTTATGGAGGTCTCTACTGGCAGGTGGAGGACGATGAACGGGCCAGCGAACTGCGCTCGGCGTCATTGTGGGACTTCACCCTGCCCTTGCCGGATGACGCGCAGGAAACCGGCACCATCCACCGATACAAGCTTCCCGGTCCGGAAGGTACGGACCTGATCGTGCAGGAACGCAAGATCATCTTTGCCGCACCCGTCGGGGAACGGGCAATCCGCATCGCCGCAGCCATCGACGCCAGCATCGTCTCCGATGCAAGCCGCGCCTTTGCCTTCGATATCATTCCCTACATGCTGGCTCTGGCTGTCTTCCTGATCGCGGCCTCGCTCGCCCAGCTGACATTCGGCCTGAAGCCCATCTCGTCCGTCGCCACCGGTCTCGACCGGATCAGGGAACGCAAGGCGGAACGGCTCGAAGGCCGTTTTCCGCAGGAATTGAAAGGTGTGGTCGGCGCAGTCAACCAGTTGCTCGATGCACAAGCGCAACTGATCGAAAAAGCGAAGAGCCGCGCGGCAAATCTCGCACATGGCCTGAAAACCCCATTGACCGTCCTGTCCAATGACGCAGCAACGCTTCGCGAACGCGGCGAGGTCGCGATCGCCGATGAGCTCGCCCATCTCGCAGGCGTCATGCAGGCTCATGTCGAGCGCGAACTGACCCTGAGCCGAATTGCCGCCAATGCCAGCCTACGCAGGTCGGATGCCAATATCGCTGAAGCCGTGGACCTGATCGTCAAGACGTTGAGACGAACCCCACGTGGCGAAGGTCTCAAGTGGCACATCGCGGTCCCCACCGAACTTGTTGTCGGTGTCGATCCCCACGACCTTCAGGAACTGCTGGGCAATGTTCTCGACAATGCGGTCAAGTGGAGCAGAACCGAGATCTCCATCCAGGCCATCAGGCAAGAGCAGCGTACGGTGCTGATCATCGAGGATGATGGCCCCGGCGCTGATCCGGCAGGACTGCGCACGATGATGGAACGGGGCACGCGCCTCGATCTTCAGACCCCGGGCACCGGCATAGGCCTTGCAATCGTGCGTGACATCGCGGCAGTTTATGATCTCTCTGTAGAGATTACCAATCGGCCCGTTGGTGGCCTGCGCATCAGTATCCGGCTCTGAACCTTTCGCTGCAGCGCAAAACATTCCCTTGACTTTTCACGCAAACAGGCTCATTTGCACCTCAGCTTTCACCTTCCGGCCGCCGCGTGAGCGTGCCCAGCGACAATAGAGACGCGACGAAGGATAAAAGCGCACAGAACGAATGGCGGCACGACCGCCGATGCGCTGGAAAGCTTTTTTCCAACTTGCAAGTTCCCAAATCACGCGGGGTTCTTGACGCCAATGCCAACCGGTTCGCACGATGCGGCCCGGTCAGTGTGCTTTTGGCGCCCCGAAAGGTATGACTTTGACCAATTTCAACGATCTTGGCCTGTCCAAGAATCTCGTCGCGACTCTTTCGCATCTCGGTTTTGAAACGCCCACTCCGATCCAGGAAAAGGCAATCCCGCTGGTCCTCGAAGGCCGCGATCTCGTTGGCCTCGCCCAGACCGGCACCGGCAAGACGGCCGCTTTTGGCCTGCCGCTCATCGAAATGCTGCTGAAGGACGAAAAGCGTCCTGAAAACCGCACCACCCGCACCCTCATTCTCGCTCCGACCCGCGAACTGGTAAACCAGATCGGCGACAACCTGCGCAGCTACCTGCGTCGCCTGCCGCTCAAGATCAACCAGGTCGTCGGTGGCGCCTCGATCGGCAAGCAGCAGCTGCAGCTGGAAAAGGGCACCGACATTCTCGTCGCCACCCCTGGCCGCCTGCTCGACCTGATCGCCCGCAATGCGATCTCGCTGCGCGCCGTCACGTTCCTGGTCCTCGACGAAGCCGACCAGATGCTCGACCTCGGCTTCATCCACGACCTGCGCAAGATCTCCAAGATGGTTCCGGCCAAGCGCCAGACCCTGTTGTTTTCGGCAACCATGCCGAGCTCGATCGCCGATCTTGCCGCGACCTTCCTGAACAACCCCGTCAAGGTTGCCGTCACGGCGCCTGGCAAGGCTGCCGACAAGGTCGAGCAACACGTGCACTTCGTCGCCGGCCAGAACGCCAAGACCGAAATGCTCAAGAAGATCCTCGTCGACAATCCGGACGGTCGCTCCATCGTCTTCCTGCGCACCAAGCATGGCGCCGAAAAGCTGATGAAGCACCTCGAAGTCAACGGTTTCTCGGTTGCCTCGATCCATGGCAACAAGAGCCAGGGCCAGCGCGAGCGCGCCCTCAAGGGCTTCCGTGACGGCGAAATCCGCACGCTGATCGCCACCGACGTTGCCGCCCGCGGCATCGACATCCCGGCCGTCAGCCACGTCTTCAACTATGATCTGCCGGAAGTGCCGGACGCTTACGTCCACCGCATCGGCCGTACCGCCCGCGCGGGTCGCGACGGCATTGCCATCGCATTCTGCGGCCCGGATGAAGGCCGCCTGCTGCGCGATGTCGAGCGCCTGATGGGCATCGACATTCCGGTCGCAAGCGGCGAAGCGCCGTCGAACCTCAGCCGTCCGGCTCGCCCGCAGCGTCGCGCAGGCGGCGGCGGTGCTCCCGGCGGCAACCGCAATCACCAGGCCCAGGGCCGCGGCAAGTCCGACGGCGAGAACCGTGGCGGCCCCAAGGCCGACGGTCGTCCGGGCGCCAAGCGCAAAAGCGGCAATGGTGGCAATCGCAACGGTAGCGGCAAGAGCTACGGCCAGGGCAAGCCCCCGGCGCGTTCGGGCACAGCTCCGGGCGGACGTCGCCGCGAAGCCTGAGCTTCGCGCGATCTGAGTATAGAATTGATATGGCGCGGCTTCGGTCGCGCCATTTTCTTTTGGCACCTTAGCCCGCCGAAACGGCCGCACTCTTGCGGTTGGTCAAGTAGACACCGAGCACGACGATCACCGTGCCGATAATCATCGGTATCGTCAGCCTCTCGCCAAATAAGAGAGCTGCTTCAACGGCCGCAAGCGGCGGAACCAGGTAGATCAGCGAAGCCGCCTTCGACACATCGCCACGACGGATCAGATAGAGCAGCAGCGCAATCGCGCCCATGGAAATACCGAGCACCGACCAGCCGAGCACGGCAAAGAGGCCAAGCCCCCAGCTCACATGCAGGTCTTCAAGCAACAGCGCTGCCGGCACCGTAACAATCAAGGCGCCGACATATTGAAGCGTGGCGACCGCACGGAGATCGCCTTCATGCAGGTAGCGCTTCTGGTAGATTGTGCCGGCGGTCACGCAGGCCATGGCCAGCACGTTGACGACGACTGCACCCACAGGAATGGCCACGGCGTCCAGCGCCAGCACATTCGGCAGAACGGCAATCGCAATGCCGGCAAAGCCGAGAAGCAGGCCAAGCTTCTGGCTGCCGGACAGGGCCTCCCCGATCAGATAGGCGGCTGCAATCCCCGTCATCAGCGGCTGCAGGCCGGCAATGATGCCCGACAGCGATGCCGGCACGCCCTGGCCGATCGCCCACCACACCATGCCGAGATAAAAACCGTGCAGGAACATGCCTGACACCACCGCATGCACCTGCGCCGAGCGACTTGCCGGCCAGCGGACACCGCTCACCCGGCAGACCAGATAGAACAGCACGGCTGCCACGGCGTAGCGCAATACGAGAAATGTCAGCGGATCGGCAAACAGGCTCGCATATTTGGCGGCCACCCAGCCGGTCGACCAGAGCAGAACAAAGAGAACAGGGGCAAGGCGGTGAAATGTCATGCAGCGGGCATCCAAAGGTCAGGGGATATCGAGATGCGGCCAGCCCCCCGATCCCGGCTGGTTAACCGCTCGCCATCAGCCGGTCAAAAGACTTTTGATGCATGCTGCGATGAATTCCGCTGATGCCCGATAGGAGAAAATATTTCTCGCCTATTCTTGACTAAAATTTAAGCAACCAAGGCAGCAACTTGCGCCGGGGAAGCATGATTTCGTCAAGACCACCGGAGGTGGACTGCCGGCCCCATCGCCAACAACCGTAATGCACGCCCACATATTGAGCTTTTGCCGTTTTTTCAGGCTGGAGCCGCAAGTGGAAATTCTTTCGTCAGAAGCCTGCGCGCTGCTTGCATTGGTAAATGGTCTGTATTCAAATGGAAAAAAAAGGGGATGCGCCATTGGCATTTGACGAAATGATTAAAGCGGATAGCGGTCCGCGGGTTCCCTATCAGAATTACCACGACTGGTATTCCAGTCAGGATCCGGCAAGACTGCTGGCGAAGTCCAGAGACGCCGAAAACATCTTCCGCAAGACCGGCATCACCTTTGCCGTTTACGGCCACGAGGACTCCTCGGAAAAGCTCATTCCCTTCGACATCATTCCCCGCATCATTTCCGGCCGCGAATGGCGCAAGCTGGCCCAGGGCATCGAGCAACGCGTCATTGCTCTCAATGCCTTTCTTGACGACATCTACCACAAGCAGGAAATCATCCGCGCCGGCCGCATTCCACGCGAACTGATCGAGAAGAACGTCACTTTCCTGCCGGAAATGATCGGCTTTCGTCCGCCCGGCGGCGTCTACACCCACATTGTCGGCACAGACATCGTCCGTACCGGCGAAGACCAGTTCTTCGTGCTCGAGGACAATGCCCGCACGCCCTCCGGTGTCAGCTACATGCTGGAAAACCGAGAAACGATGATGCAGATGTTCCCCGAGCTCTTCCAGCTCAACAAGGTCCAGCGCGTCGAGGACTATCCCCATCTGCTGCGCCAGTCGCTTGCCTCGCTCGCGCCTCCGGGATGCAAGGGCAAGCCGCGCGTCGCGGTGCTCACCCCCGGCATCTACAATTCCGCTTATTACGAGCATTCCTTCCTTGCCGACATGATGGGCGTGGAACTGGTCGAGGGATCCGATCTGCGCGTCATTGACGGCAAGGTCAAGATGCGCACGACACGCGGCTACGAGGCCATCGACGTGCTCTACCGCCGCGTCGATGATGACTATCTCGACCCGCTGACTTTCCGCCCGGATTCGGCGCTCGGCATTCCCGGCATCATGGATGTCTACCGCGCCGGCAATATCACCATTGCCAATGCACCCGGCACCGGCATCTGCGACGACAAGGCGATCTATTCCTACATGCCGGAAATCGTCGAGTTCTATACCGGCCGCAAGGCACTGCTCGAAAACGTGCCGACCTGGCGCTGTTCCGAGGCCGATAGCCTGAAATACGTGCTGGAGCATCTGGAAGAACTGGTGGTCAAGGAAGTGCACGGCTCCGGCGGCTACGGCATGCTGGTCGGCCCGACCGCATCGAAGCGGGAGCGCGCGGTCTTTGCCGAAAAGCTGAAAGCCCGCCCGAACAACTACATCGCCCAGCCGACATTGTCGCTGTCGACGGTGCCGATCCTCGTCAACAAGGGGATTGCACCGCGCCATGTCGATCTTCGTCCCTATGTTCTCGTGTCCGACAAGGTGCAGATCATCCCCGGCGGCTTGACCCGCGTGGCCCTGAAACAGGGGTCTCTCGTGGTCAATTCCAGCCAGGGTGGCGGCACCAAGGACACCTGGGTACTGGAGGACTGACATGGTCATGCTCGGAAGAACTGCCAACGGACTCTTCTGGATGTTCCGCTACATTGAGCGGGCAGAAAACATCGCCCGCATCGTCGACGCCGGCCTGAGGATGTCTCTGACACGCTCCGGCGCCAGCGATGACGACTGGGGCGCGGTGCTGCTCAGCGCCGATGTTCGCGACATCTTCGACAAGCACCATGACAAGGTGACGGCCTCCGACGCGATCGACTTCCTGTTGCGCGATCTGTCCAACCCTTCCAGCGTCATGTCCTCGATCGATGCCGCCCGCAACAATGCCCGCATGGTCCGCACCGCCCTCACCCGCGAGACCTGGGAGGCGATGAACGAATGCTGGATCGAGATGAAGCAGATGCTCGCCCGCAAGCTCAAATCGGCCGATCTGCCGGAAGTGATCGAAACGGTGAAGCGCCGCGCCGGCCTGATCCGCGGCGCCTTCCATGGCTCGATGCTGCGCAACGAGATCTACAACTTCGCCCGCATAGGCACATTCATTGAACGGGCTGACAACACCAGCCGCATTCTCGACGTGAAATATTACGTCCTGCTTCCGGCCATCACCCAGGTCGGCTCGTCACTCGACAACATGCAGTGGGAATCAATCCTGCGCTCGGTCTCGGCCCATCGCTCCTATCGCTGGGTCTATGACGGCGAATACAAGGCAACGAATATCGCCGATTTCCTCATCCTCAACGGACAGATGCCGCGTTCGCTCGCCTATTGTTACGACAAGATCGTCAGCAATCTCGGCTATATCGGCAAAGACTATGGCGAACGGCTGGCCGCCCACGAGACCGCAGAGCGGGTGCGCTCGACATTGCAGAAGACGTCGATCGGCACGATCATGGATCAGGGCCTGCATGAATTCCTCGATAATTTCATCGCACACAACAACCAGTTGGGTCAGGAAATTACCGAGGGTTACCGCTTTTACAGCTGACGGATCAGGACAAAAAGCATGCGCTTGCGGATCACCCACACCACAGTTTACCACTATGACGATCCGGTGCAGTACTCTCTGCAAAGGCTGCGGCTGTCGCCGGTCAACGGACCCGGCCAGACCGTTCTGTCCTGGAATATCAAGGTCGACGGAGCAACGGTCGAGGCCGGTTTCAACGACCAGTTCGGCAACCACACCCATCTTGTTTCCACCGAAGGCGACAGCAAGACGGTGCATATCATCGCCTGCGGCGAGGTGGAGACAGAAGACCGTGCCGGCGTCTACGGCCCGCATCAGGGCTATTGCCCGCTGTGGCTATACCTGCGTGAATCGCCGCTGACCAAACCGGGCAGATTGACGCGCGAACTGGTCAAGAGCCTCGTCGGCGACACCGAACTTGCCAAGATGCATGACCTGATGGCGAAGCTGAGCGAAGCCGTGGTCTATGAGACCGGCTCGACCGGCACGGAAACAACCGCCGAACAGGCGCTGGAAGCCGGACACGGCGTCTGTCAGGACCACGCGCATGTGTTCATCACCGCCGCCCGCCTGATGAACCTGCCGGCGCGTTATGTTTCGGGCTACCTGATGATGGAAGGCATAACCGACCAGACGGCAACCCATGCCTGGGCAGAGGTCCATCTCCAGGGGCTCGGCTGGGTTGGCTTCGATGCTGCCAACAATGTCTGCCCGGACGCCCGCTATGTGCGGATTGCAACAGGGCTCTGCTACGCCGACGCCGCCCCGGTGTCCGGCATGCGCATCGGGCTCGCCGGCGAGGATCTCAACGTCAAGGTGGTCGTAGAAACCAAGGAACAGAGCCAGAGCCAGTCCCAGAGTTGAGTTACCTCAGGTCTGATTTTTCGCAAAGCGAGGCCTGCTGCCAAAATTTGCCGATGCCGCAAGCCCTGCTCCATTCACCCATGGTTTGATGTGACCGCACGGAGCCGCAATGCGGACGTCCGCAGGAACAGGTTGCACACATGCTGTTTGGTAAATCGCTGTTCCAGTCGGTGGTCGACCGTCTGGCCGATGAAGAGGAAGACGAGGTTGAAGTTCCGGAGCCGAGCTTCCGGGTAAGTGGCCTGTCGACCAGTTGCCACAGAAAAGATCGAGGCCTCCCCCGTCAACGCCGGCCTGCGGCAGGACGCCTATCTTTTCCTGATGTCGCAGGGCGAGCCGGTTGAAACGAAAGCGCCGATCAAGCCGCCGCATCTTGAACGGCTGACGGTGGAGCAGATTGCCGAAGACCTGCAACTTCAGGACCACGACAGCCGAGACGTCCTGCAGGAAAGACGCCGGCTTTTCGCCAAACACAATCATCCCGACACCGTGCATACCGATTTCCGTGAACCGGCAAACACACGGATGAAGATCGCCAACCTGCTGATCGACGAAGCCATGCGACGGCTCGACACCGTCGCTTGATTCGCGGCCATAGACAGCAGTCAGTCGTAAAGACGCTTCAGCAGGCTGATCACCGAATTGCGCTCGGCCACGCCGCCAAGCTGCGCCAGAACCCATTCCTCATGGCCCTGCCAGATCGGCATGAGTTCATTGAGATAGGCCTCGCCTGCCGGCGTCATATAGAGCGACTGTACGCGGCGATCGGTTTCCGACTTCCGGCGTTCGACGAAGCCTTTGTTTTCCAACCCATCGACAATCGCGACGAAATTCGCACGCTGGATGCCCAGCGCTTCGGCCACTTCGCTCTGTTTGGACCCCTGGTTGCGCTTTAGAAGCAGCAAGACGGCAAAATCCGTCGGTCGCAGTCCCTTGGATGAAAAAGCTTCGTTGAAATGCTGGAACACTGCAAGCTGAGCCCGTCTCAGGCTATAACCGACAGCATCCTCCATCATCGAAAAATCGAGCCCGTTCTCGTTGGGCACCAAGTCATCAGTCATCATGTCCGGCATTTTGGCGCCATGCTATACAATTCCCCCTGCCTTCAGATAGGCCCGTTGATCGCGCCTTTTTTAAGAAGTCGCGTGATCTTAACGGTTTAGACCCAAGCCACAAGTCTCCGGCAAGTCGCCCACTCCCCTTTTGCCGGCTTTTGACCTAAATTAGGTCATCTCCAGACGCAAAACTGCGGGCATTGTGACATGACCTGCGCCACTGATCACAAAACGCCCAGCCTGTCCGGGCATGATGATGACCACGAAGACAACGAGCCCCGCTTTTTGCGATTGAAGCCGGCGACCGACTGCGCTATGACCGCAGCACAGCATCAGGCGAGTCACTCAACGACCGCCTTGAAAGCACCCGTAGCTCAGCTGGATAGAGTGTTGGATTCCGATTCCAAAGGTCGTAGGTTCGAATCCTACCGGGTGCGCCATTTCCAACGCTTTGATTTTGCTATACTTTAGCACTCGCGCAGGAACAAGACTAAGAACCCACCGACTGCTGGTTGACGGAATTGCGCGCATAACGGCCAGGTGGCTGGCCGACACAACGGCTAAAGGCGGTGCTGAATGTGCTTGCCGATCCGTACCCGACCCGTTCGGCCACTTCAGCGATGTTAATTTCTTGTTGGCGCAAAAGGTTCTTGGCCAGTGCCATGCGCCATCCCAGCAGATATTCCATGGGTGGCACGCCAACATTGCGCGAAAAGCGATCAAAGAACGCAGAACGGGACAATGCAGCCTCCTTCGCTAGATCGGCCATCGTCCAGGGGCGTGCGGGATCGGTGTGCATTTGCCGAATAGCTTCCGAAAGACGGGCATCACCAAGACCTCGCAGCAACCCCGCAGGCGCGTCGGGCGTTTGCCCGAGCCGCAACGACTCCACCAACAAAACCTCAACCAGCCGCGTGAGCACCAACGTGCGTCCGGAACGATCCATTGCAGCCTCGTCGATCAGAAGTTTCACCAGTGTCGATAGTCTTTCCACACCGCTGACATGAATCTGTTTGGGGAGTAGCGACAGGATGAGGCTGGAATCCTCGATACCGAAGACGAAGTATCCGCCCAAAATGCGAACGCTAGACGGGCCGTCCTGCCGACCATGGCGAACTTCGCCAGTTGCTGTTACCGCGACATGGGGATCGATGAATTCGGGAATGACGGGCTCGAAGCCTGAAATCGTGAAGCCCGGCGTCGTCGGCAGCAGAACAAAATCACCCGCGTTGAGTGTCAACTCAGCCTGCGCATCTACAGCCAGGCGGCAAGAACCTTCGATCACGATGGCGAAACTCGGGTGACCGAAATCGCCGTAACGCACACCCCAGCGCCCGGCGCCGCTGATGCCCTTGGTGAAGACGGCCTGCGGCCGCAGCAGTCCGATAATATCTGAAAGAGGATCAATCATACTTGGACTATTGCAAATAAAATTCGGACTTACAATCGTATATAGTCCTATTGGAACGAGCTATCATGGATTTATCGGAACCCCAACAAGGAGATAAACCATGAAAACCATACTGATCACCGGCTGCTCTTCGGGCTATGGCCTTGAGACGGCTCGTTACTTTCTTTCGAAGCAATGGAACGTCATCGCAACCATGCGCACACCGCGCGAGGGCATCCTGCCTCCTTCTGAAAACCTGCGCGTTCTGTCCCTGGAAGTGACGAATGAAGACAGTATCGCCGAGGCAGTCAAAGCCGCGGGACCAATCGATGCGCTGGTCAACAATGCCGGCATCGGCGTTGTGGGAGCCTTCGAAGCAACACCCCTGTCTCACATTCGGAAGGTTTTCGACACCAACACCTTCGGCGTGATGGCCATGACGCAGGCCTTTATCCCGCAGATGCGCAAGCGCCGGTCAGGCGTGATCGTCAACGTGACGTCGAGTGTGACTCTGGCCCCCATGCCATTGGCCGCGGCGTATACCGCCAGCAAGCAGGCCATCGAGGGCTTCACGGGCTCGCTCGCTCACGAACTGGGGCACTTCAACATACGTGCAAAGCTGGTGGAGCCCGGTTATGCGCCGACCACGCAATTTGCCCAGAACACTTCAGTACCGGTCGAAGACCTCATTCCGGAGGATTATGCCGCCTTCGCAGCTCCGATCTTCGATGCCTTTGCACAACCGACCCTGACCACCAGAGAAATCGATGTCGCTGAAGCGGTGTGGCGGGCGGTCAACGACAGCACCGGCAATCTACGGTTCCCGGCCGGACCGGACGCGGTTGCACTCTCCCGCGCCGCGTAACAGCTGCTTCGCGCCAGCCTCGACCTATCACGAGGTTGGCGCAACTAATTTGTTTCGATTAAAACTCTATAGTGATTACAATACAATAGCGGCACCCAGTTTCATCTCGTCCGGCGCACCAAAGATTTCATTATCCATACCGGGGAGTTGCCGGGCTCTTGATTGACCGACGGTCCAGGTTTCGGTCGTGTTGAACCACGGCTGCGTGTAGCCCGAAGTTGCCCCAAACGAGGCGATTGCCGGCATATTTCTGGACACCGCGCCAATAGCGTAAATCGAGACGACGGCATCAGATTGCCTCCAGTCTGACTGATGCCAGATCGGTTGGCACAAGGGTTCATTGTCGATATCATCAAGCCATACCATTGCTGCCCAACGCTCGGCGCAGACATCAATGCGATGCTTCGGCTTTTGAGTTTCAACATTCATTCAGGGAGAGTCTTCATGCAGAGAATTCTCGAACCTGAGATCATGGCAGATGCCGAGCAGTCGCTCGGCTATGCCGATGCGGACTTTTCCATTTCCAATCAATCGTTTGTCGACCATGTCCTGTCGAACGGGGTACATACCCTGCATCATGTCATCGATATTGGCTGCGGCCCCTGCGACGTCATGGTCAGGCTGGCGGATGCCTGCCCGGATATCCACATCACCGCGATCGACGGCTCGGCGGCGATGGTCGATCTGGCCAGAGAGGCCGTGCGAGCGTCGAGCCACGAATCCCGGATAGCGGTCATACAGGGATACATTCCGGGTCTTCCTCTTTCTGAGTACGGTTTCGATGCCGTCCTTTCGAAAGACCTGCTGCACCACTTGCCCGACCCAATGGTCCTGTGGAGTGAAATACAGCGATTGGGACAGACGGGCGCTGCAGTCTATGTGATGGACTTGATCAGACCGGATACGCCACAAGACGCGGACGACATCGTCGCGAAGGTGGCACCCGACGCGCATGCGATTCTGCGTCAGGATTTTTACAATTCACTATGCGCCGCATTCACGCTCGATGAAGTCAACGCACAATTGCAACAGGCCGGCTTGCTGCTGCAGGTACGACATATCAGCGACCGTCACATGCTGATCGCCGGCGTTTTGCCGTGAAGCTGTTCAGCCGCCATCGAGCGCCGGTCGATGATGAACGATCGATCCCGGTCACGCTTCTGATCATATGGCGAAAGCGACAGTCAAGATAAACTGCGCTGCGAGCTATGCATCGCCAAGGCGTGGTAGGTTTCGACAGGTATTGCCAATCGGCGCCGATCGCGATGCGCCTCGGTCCCTGCTTGTAGTCCCCATACGCACAATGCCGCCCCTTCGGTTGAAGCGGCGGCATTTTCTGTATGCTTTGAAGATGTGCTTGTCAGTGTCTGCTGTGTGAGTCGCGCCGGTTAGGATCAGAGATCCTGGTAGGCCGAGATGATCGCGGCAATCTGATCATCGTTGAAGGCTTGGATCTGCGTGGTGGTGAAGGCCTGCAGCTGATCGCTGGCGAGGCTGTCGATGTCGTCGGTCGACAGACCGGCCAGGGCCTTGACGTTGATGGCAGCGATCTCGTCTGTCGAGAAGGTTGCGATCTCGTCGGTCGACAGGGCCGAGATGGCGGCCGAGCCGAGCGCTGCGATCTGCGTCGAGTTCAGAGCGGCGACCTGATCCGAGTCCAGGGCTTCGACCTGAGCGGAAGACAGGGCACCGACAGTCTTGGTGCCAAGCGAACCGATCTGGTCCGTTGTCAGGGCCGCAACCGTATCGGTGGTCAGGCCGGCGATCTGTGTCGTGCTCAGGGCGCCGATCTGGCCAGAGGTCAGGACGGCAACCTGATCAGTCGAGAGCGCGCTGATCTGGCTGGAGGTCAGGGCAACGACCTGGGTCGTTGTCAGGGCGACAACCTGGTCCGTATCGAGGGCGGCAACCAGATCGGTCGACAGACCCGCCAGAGCCTTGACGTTGATCGCTGCGATCTCGTCCGTGGCAAAGAGCGCGATGTCATCCGTGCTGAGTGCGCCGATGGCAACCGAACCGAGCGCCGCGATCTGGGTCGATGTCAGAGCCGCAACCTGGTCGGTGCTGAGCGCATCCACCTGGGTCGAGGTCAGGGCACCGGCCGTCTTGGAGGTCAGTGACACGACCTGGTCAGTGGTCAGCGCCGCAACCTGGTCGGTCGAGAGACCGGCAACCTGCGAAGTGCTGAGCGCGCCGATCTGGGCCGAGGTCAAGACGACGACCTGATCGGTGGTCAGCGCACCGAGCTGAGTGGAGCTCAGTCCGAGGACCTGTGCCGTTGTCAGGGCTGCGACCTGGTCGGTTTCGAGGATTGCCACCGCGTCGGTCGAGAGACCCGACAGAGCCTTGACATTGATCGCTGCGATCTCGGCTGTCGAGAAGGTGACGATGTCGTCGGTCGCCAGGGCCGCCAGGTCTTCCGATCCGAATGCTGCGATCTGCGTGGCGGACAGTGCCTCGACCTGCTCGGAGCTCATCGCTTCAAGCTGGTCCGAAGTCAGGGCACCAACCGCCTTGGCTGTTAGCTGCGTGACCTGATCGGTGGTCAGAGCCGCGACATTGTCGGTCGAGAGACCGGCAACCTGCGTCGAGCTGAGAGCGGCGATCTGGCCCGAGGTCAGGACAACGACCTGGTCGGTGGTCAGCGCACCGATCTGGCCTGTGCTCAGGGCAACGACCTGGGCCGTGGTCAGAGCGGCAACCTGGTCGGTTTCGAGTACAGCGACGGCATCCGTGGAGAGGGAAGCCAGAGCCTTGACGTTGATGGCAGCAACTTCAGCGGCCTCGAAGAGGACGATGTCGTCGGAGCTCAGGACACTGATGGCAGCCGAGCCGAGCGCACCGATCTGGGTCGATGTCAGGGCCTGGATCTGGTCAGATGTCAGGGCATCGACTTGGCTCGAGGTCAGGGCAGCGGCCGTCTTCGAGGTCAGGGCGACAACCTGATCCGTTGTAAAGGCGGCAACCTGGTCGGTCGAGAGACCAGCAACCTGGGTCGAGCTCAGCGCAGCGATCTGACCCGAGGTCAGAACGACAACCTGGTCGGTGGTCAGGGCCTGGATCTGGGTCGACTTCAAGGCTGCTACCTGGGCCGTGGTCATTGCCGCAACCTGGTCGGTTTCGAGCACTGCAACCGCATCGGTGGTCAGACCCGCCAGAGCCTTGACGCTGATGGCAGCAACTTCAGCGGCCTCGAAGAGGACGATGTCATCGGAGCTCAGGGCGCCGATTGCTGCCGAGCCGAGAGCACCGATTTGCGTGGATGTCAGCGCGGTAATCTGGTCGGACGTCAGGGCATCGATCTGCGAGGATGTCAGGGCTGCAGCGGTCTTGGAGGTCAGGGCGACAACCTGGTCCGTTGTGAAGGCGGCAACCTGGTCGGTCGAGAGACCAGCAACCTGTGTCGAGCTCAGGGCTGCAATCTGGCCGGTGGTCAGAACGACGACCTGATCGGTGGTCAGGGCCTGGATCTGGCTGGACTTGAGCACGGCGACCTGGGCGGTCGTCAGCGCTGCAACCTGATCCGTTTCGAGGATCGCAACAGCATCGGTCGTCAGACCGGTCAGCGCCTTGACGCTGATAGCTGCGATCTCGTCGGTCGAGAAGGTGGCAATCTCGTCGGTGGACAGTACGGCCAGATCTTCAGAGCCGAGGGCAGCGATCTGAGCCGACGACAGGGCTTCGACCTGTTCGGAGCTGAGGGCTGCGATCTGGTCGGTGGACAAGGCAGCCACGGTCTTCGATGTCAGCTGGCTGATCTGGTCTGTGGTCAGAACCGCAACATTGTCGGTCGTAAGGCCGGCAACCTGCGTTGCGCTCAGCGCAGCGATCTGGCCCGAGGTCAGCACCACGACCTGGTCGGTCGTCAGCGCGCCGATCTGGGTCGACTTCAGGGCGGCCACCTGACCCGTCGTCAGCGCAGCTACCTGGTCGGTTTCGAGCACTGCAACCGCATCGGTGGTCAGACCCGCCAGAGCCTTGACGCTGATGGCAGCAACTTCAGCGGCCTCGAAGAGGACGATGTCATCGGAGCTCAGGGCGCCGATTGCTGCCGAGCCGAGAGCACCGATTTGCGTGGATGTCAGCGCGGTAATCTGGTCGGACGTCAGGGCATCGATTTGGCCCGAGGTCAGGGCCGCAGCGGTCTTGGAGGTCAGGGCGACAACCTGGTCTGTCGAGAGAGCTGCAACCTGGTCGGTCGAAAGGCCGGCAACCTGTGTCGAGCTCAGGGCTGCGATTTGACCCGAGGTCAGAACGACGACCTGATCGGTGGTCAGGGCCTGGATCTGGGTGGACTTCAATCCGGCGACCTGCGCAGTGGTCAGCGCTGCAACCTGATCGGTTTCGAGGATTGCGACGGCATCGGTGGAGAGACCGGTCAGCGCCTTGACGCTGATGGCTGCGATTTCTGCGGTCGAGAAGGTGACGATGTCATCGGTTGAAAGGGCCGCGAGGTCCTCGGAGCCGAAGGCAGCGATCTGGGCCGAAGACAGCGCCTCGACCTGTTCGGAGCTCATCGCCTGCAACTGGGCAGATGTCAGGGCGCCGACGGCCTTGGATGTCAACTGGGTTACCTGATCGGTCGTCAGAACTGCAACATTGTCGGTCGAAAGGCTGGCCACCTGTGTGGAGCTCAGGGCCGCGACCTGTGCAGAGGTCAGCACGACGGTCTGGTCGGTCGTCAGGGCACCGATCTGGGCGCTCTTCAGGGCAGCGACCTGGGTGGTCGTCAATGCAGCGACCTGGTCGGTTTCGAGGATGGCAACGGCATCCGTGGACAGCCCGGCCAGGGCCTTGACGCTGATCGCAGCGATTTCATTGGTTTCGAACAGAGCGACGTCGTCGGTGCTCAGGGCGCCGATGGCTGCGGAACCGAAGGCGGCGATCTGGGTCGACGTAAGAGCGGCAACCTGGTCGGTGCTGAGCGCGTCAACCTGCGTCGAGGTCAGTGCGGCAACAGTCTTCGACGTCAGTGCAACAACCTGGTCGGTGCTGAGGGCTGCAACCTGGTCGGTCGAAAGACCGGCAACCTGCGTGGTGCTCAAGGCGGCGATCTGGCCCGAGGTCAGGACCACAACCTGATCGGTCGTCAAAGCCTGGATCTGGGTGGACTTCAGGGCGGCAACCTGGGTGGACTTCAGGGCTGCGACCTGATCGGTGGACAGGATCGCAACATTGTCGGTCGACAGGCCGGTCAGTGCCTTGACGCTGATGGCAGCCACTTCAGCGGTGCTGAACAGTTCGATATCGTCAGTGCCGAGAGCGCTGACGGCAGCGGAGCCGAGCGCGCCGATCTGTGCCGACGTCAGTGCAGCCGTCTGGTCGGTGCTCAGAGCCGTAACCTGTGCCGAGGTCAGGGCGCCTGCAGCCTTGGTGCTCAGGGCGGCAACCTGGTCTGTGGTTAGGGCAGCAACCTGGGTGGTGGAAAGGCCTGCGATCTGGCTCGTGCTCATCGCACCGATCTGACCGGAGGACAGAATGGCGACCTGATCGGTCGTCAGGGCAGTGATCTGGGCAGACTTCAGGGCTGCAACCTGGGTTGACTTGAGGGCTGCAACCTGGTCGGTGGAAAGGATGGCGACGTTGTCGGTCGAGAGACCGGCGATGCCCTTGACGCTGATGGCGGCAACTTCAGCCGTTGTGAACGACGCGATATCGTCCGTGGACAGGACGGCGATGGCTGCCGAGCTGAAGGCGCCGATCTGCGTGGATGTGAGCGCAGCAACCTGGTCGGAAGTCAGGCCGTCGACCTGTGCGGTGCTGAGTGCTGCGATCTGGGTGGTTGCGAGACCGGTGATCGTGGAGGACTCGAGGACGGCAATCTGGTCCAGGCTCAGGCCGACAATGGAGGCGGCAGACACTGCGCCAAGCTGGGCTGTGGTGAAGACCGCGATATCGTCGGTTTCAAGTGCATGAATCTGGGAAGACGAAAGCGCCTTGACCTGCGCTGTGGACAGCGCAGCCACATCGTCCGTGGTCAACGATGCAATGGTGGTGGTGGAGAGATTGCGTATTTGGCTGGTTGTCAGTGAAGAAACGATCGAAGTCATGGACGCGCCCCTGTGGTGTTGACCGATTGCCCTCAAGGTGGACGCCATGATTGGCCTCGACCTTCGGTATCCTTTCGGACGGATATATGTGGAAGTGGGACATGGCTCTCGAGAGCCAGTGCGTTGGAAGGGCATCATGCATCCAGAGCGTAAAGCCGCTCTGATTTCCCCACGCCTGCGGGCGCAATTGGTCTTGCCGCAGTAAGACTATTCCTTCGAATCTGTTTCGAACGGACCCGCGAGTCGCACTCTTAGACAAAATTCTTGGCAAAGATCTACCGCTCAGACTCTAATTTTGTGTTAACGCGCTATAGAACCAGACCTTGAAACACCCTTCAAAGCACGCCTTACACATGCGACAGACAGTACATCCAGAAAAAGTACAACCGCGGTCCTGGGAGCATAAAGTACGCCTCATAAATTCACATGAGTTTTTGTCAATAATTGCAGTATAGACGGCGAAAACGTCGCAGAGCTCAATCGTAACATCACTTATTTATAATACAATCACTCAAAGATCAGCAGAAAACGCGTTGATTTCTAGCTTGACGTGTATTTTTTTCTAAAGCGACTGGCGGATAGACGCATCATTCCGCCAACAAGCGCCAAACGGTCATCACTAACTCATGCTTATGGATCGGCAGACGGAGACACTACTGGAAGAATGTCGGCGCAGCGGTCGACCAGCAAGAACACCGAATCCGGGTGAAAGCCACAAGCCCAAAGCAAGCTAGCGCAGCTAAAGCAATCCGACGCTTTAGCGCGTGGTTTCAACTCAAGCCGTTAGGCCTTCAGTTCTTGGGATATACATGGTCATGGACAACGCATTAGCCTCAGACCGCAATTTGCAACTCGCTGTTTTCGTGGAACGAGCCCGCAATCAGAAGCTTCCCCTGAATGAGCTGTTTCAGCTGGCTGAGAATACGAATGCCGCTGGGCAGAGCGCGCAGACCGCAGAATTGTACAAGGCGTGGATTGCCTACAATGACAGCAATCCCCTTCTGCACCTTGCCTATTTCAACTACTCCGTCACGCTCAGGCAACTGGGTGACATCCCCGGCTCGATCAATGCCCTGAGCGCCTGCTTGAAGATTGAGCCGCGCTTCGGCCATGCGAACATCAACCTTGGTCGCGCCTACGAAGATGCCGGTCTGAACGCGCAGGCGATCCAGCAATGGCGCTCGTTCATCGAAGCGACGGCGGAACTGACGCCGGAACGGATGAGCCATCGGCTGATGACCCTTCAGCATATCGGCCGCGTCATGGAAGGTGCGGGCCTGCAGGAAGAGGCTGAAACAGCACTGTGGCAAGCCATCGAAATGCGCCCCGACAAGCCGGAGGCCGGTCAGCATTGGCTGTCCTTGCGCCAGCACCAGTGCAAATGGCCGATTGTCATTCCCTCGGAGCACGTGACAAAGCGCCAGTTGCTCGATGCCATGTCGCCCCTGCCGCTGGGCTGCTATGCCGACGACCCGCTGTTCCAGCTTGCCAAGGCCTATCGTTACCTCAAGACCCTTGTCGGTCGCCCCGACCTGACCGGCTTCACGCCGAAGCAGGTAAAGCAGAAAACCGGAAGCGGCCAGCGCCTGCGCATCGGTTATGTCTCCTCCGACCTGCGCGACCATGCCGTCGGCTTTGCGCTCAGCGAGGTTCTCGAATTGCACGACAAGAGCAGCGTCGAGATTTTCGCCTATTATTGTGGCGAGGCGCGCACCAATGACGGCACCCAGGAACGCATGAAGAAAGTCGTCGACACCTGGCGCGATATCTCGACCATCGACGACGCACAGGCGGCCCGCCTGATCGCGTCCGACGAGATCGATATCCTGCTCGACGTCAACGGCTTTACCAAACATGCCCGTACGCGGATCTTCGCCTACCGTCCGGCACCGGTCATCGCCGCCTTCTGCGGTTATCCCGGTTCGATGGCGAGCCCGTTCCACCAGTATCTGATCGCCGACGACTATATCGTCCCGCCGGAAAACGAGCTCTACTACACCGAAAAGGTCCTGCGCATTCCCTGCAACCAGCCTGTCGACCGCAAGCGCCAGATCGCCGCCAGGCCGACCCGCACCGAAGCTGGCCTGCCGGAGGACGCGTTCGTCTTTGCCTGCTTCAACGGCATGCAGAAGATCACCGCAAACGGCTTTGCCCGCTGGATGAAGATCCTTGCCGCCACGCCGGGAAGCGTGCTGTGGCTTCTGACCGGATCGGACGCCGTCAATCAGCGGCTTCGCCAATCCGCTACCGTCTGCGGCGTCGCCGCCGACCGCATCATCTTCGCGCCGAAGGCACCCAACGCCCAGCATCTCGCCCGTATCGGCGTGGCCGACCTCTTCCTCGACACCTTCCCCTATGGCGCCCATTCGACGGCATCGGACGCGATCACCATGGGCCTGCCGGTCCTGACTTTGCCCGGCAAGAGCTTTGCATCGCGCTTCTGCGCCAGCATCGTCTCGGCTGCCGGCATTCCGGAACTGATCTGCTCGACGCCTGACGACTACGTCAACAAGGCCGTCGCCTATGCCCGTGATCCAGCAAGCCTTGCAGCGGTGCGTGCATCCCTGCAGCGCCAGCGCGAAACCAGTGCCCTGCGCGACATGCCGGCCATGGTTCGGCGTCTGGAAGAACTGTGCTGGCAGATGCAGGGTGAGCGAGAGCGTGGCGAAACGCCGACCCCGGACATGCGCAATCTCGATGTTTACTACGAGGTGGGTGCGGAGATCGTGGCCGAACACATCGAATTCGAGGACGACAAGGCATATCGCCAGCGCTACCTCGACAAACTCACCCAATGGAACAGCTATGAACCGCTGCGCCCTGATGCCCGCCTATGGCCGGAAGCCAGGGCCTGACGAAGCGGCCTTAAGACAAAGGCGGAACTGGAACGGCACTGAGCCGCTTGAGTTCCGCCCGCCCCTGTCTCAGGTTTCGGCCCGACGGCATGGATGCAGGCCCCCTAATCATAATCGGTAGAGCGTCACAAAACTTGCAACGCCACACCTGACCACCATCCGCGCAGCGCAAACACACCGGCTGGCGAAGAGACGAAACAGGACAGTTTGGAATGCCCGCAAAAGGAAAAATTGCTATCGTCGGCGCTGGACTCTCGGGGGCCGTGATCGGGCGCGAACTCGCGCTGGCCGGCTATCAGGTCGAGATCTTCGACGCTCGCAGCCATATCGCCGGAAACTGCCATACCGAGCGCGATGCCGATACCGGCGTCATGGTCCATCTCTACGGCCCGCATATCTTTCACACGGATGACGCCGAAGTCTGGGACTATGTCAACGGCTTCGAGACCTTCCTGCCCTACAAGAACCGGGTCAAGACGACGAGCCAGGATCAGGTCTACTCCCTGCCCGTCAACCTGCACACCATCAACCAGTTCTTCGGCAAGACCTTCCGGCCGGACGAAGCCCGCGCCTTTATTGAGGAGCAGGCCGACAAGACCATCGAGGATCCGCAGACTTTCGAGGAACAGGCCCTGCGTTTTGTCGGCAAGGATCTGTATGAGGCTTTCTTCAAGGGCTACACGGAAAAGCAGTGGGGCTGCTCGCCGACCGACCTGCCCGCGTCGATCCTGAAGCGGCTGCCGGTTCGCTTCAACTACGATGACAACTATTTCTTTCACAAATTCCAGGGCATGCCGGAAAACGGCTACACCGACATGATCGCCGCCATTCTCGATCACGACAACATTTCGGTAAAGCTCGAGACGCGGTTCGATCGCGCTGAGGCCGCGGGCTATGCCCACGTCTTTTATTCCGGCCCGCTCGACGGCTATTTCAATTTCGAACATGGCCGCCTCGGCTATCGCACGCTCGATTTCGAACGCTTCACCTATCAGGGTGACTACCAGGGCTGCGCCGTGATGAACTACGGCGATGCCTCCGTGCCTTATACGAGGATCACTGAGCACAAGCATTTCTCACCCTGGGAAGATCATGCAGGCTCAGTCTGCTACCGCGAATTCGCCCGCGTCTGCGGTCCGGACGACATCCCCTACTACCCCATCCGGCTCGTCAAGGAGAAGGAACAGTTGGCGGAATATGTCGCGCGTGCCGAACAGGAGGCGGGCGTTACATTTGTCGGACGCCTGGGCACTTACCGCTATCTCGACATGGATGTGACCATTCGCGAAGCGCTCGACACCGCGAGGCTTTACCTGTCCAAGACAGCGAAAAATGCCGCTATGCCGGCATTCCTGCATCCACCGGTCTGAGCAACGCCAATCTAGAGAGCCGTGAGTACGATCGCTCTGCTTGTCGAGTAAAACAACACATCGCGATACCCTTCGCGAAACCAGTTCCAAAGGTTGGTCATGACTGAAAAGACAATTCTCGTGGTCGGTGGCGCCGGTTACATCGGCTCCCACACATGCCTGGCTTTGGCCAACAAGGGTTATGTGCCACTGGTCTATGACAACTTTTCCGGCGGCCACGAGGAATTTGTCAAATGGGGACCGGCCGAACAGGGCGACATCCGCGACCGCGCCCGTCTGCGCGAGGTTCTGGCCAAGCACAAGCCGGTCGCCGCCCTGCATTTTGCCGGTCTGATTGAGGTCGGCCAGTCATTCCAGGAACCCGAAGCCTTTTACGACGTCAATGTCGTCGGCTCGCTGACCTTGCTGCAGGCACTGATGGAGGCGGATATTCGCGCCTTCGTCTTTTCCTCGACCTGCGCAACCTATGGCAGGCCGGAGCGTCTGCCGCTCGACGAAACCCATCCACAGAACCCGATCAACCCGTATGGCCGCACCAAGCATATCGTCGAACAGGCGCTGCGCGACTTCGACCTGTGTGATCGCATGCGGTCCGTCATGCTGCGCTATTTCAACGCCGCCGGCGCCGATTTCGAAGGCCGTATCGGCGAGTGGCACACCCCGGAAACCCATGCCATTCCGCTGGCAATCGAAGTGGCGCTCGGCCGGCGTCCGCATTTCTCGATCTTCGGCGAGGATTACGACACCCGCGACGGCACCTGCATCCGCGACTATATCCACGTCAACGATCTGGCAGACGCCCATGTGCGCGCGGTGGAATACCTGCTGAACGGCGGCGAGACGGTCGACATCAATCTCGGCACCGGGACAGGCACCACGGTGAAGGAACTGATCAGCGCCATCGAATCCGTCTCCGGCCGACCGATGCCGGTGGTCAAGACGGAACGCCGCGCCGGCGATCCGCCAATGCTCGTTGCAGGCAACGGCAAGGCGGAAAATGTTCTCGGCTGGAAGCCGAAGCACGACATCAACGACATCATCCGGTCCGCCTGGAACTGGCATTCGCGCTTCAACGGCTAGGTTTGCGATACTCCTTTGGCCCTCGGATGTGACAATAGGCTGGTGCTGCCAACCTATTGTTCTTTCACGCCGCTCCTCTAAATGTGTCCAAGGCCGAAGAGGAGCGCTTCACCGATGCATGTCTTGCCGGATTCCGCAGGGATGACCCATGATGCGTAGGGTGATCGCGCATGCGCGCGAGCGCATCGCCCAGGTCGAAGCCGTGGTTCTGCTTGTCTTCTGTCTCGCCACCGGCGCCGCCTTTGTCTTTTCAAGACTGATGAGCGAAATGCTCGAGGGCGAGACACGTTTTATCGATGAAGCGGTGCTGCTGTCATTACGCGATGCAACCGATACCAGCCTGCCGATTGGCCCATACTGGCTGAGCAAGATCTTCTCCGATATCACCGTGTTGGGAGGAACCACTGTTCTGGCCCTGGTCACCGTGGCAACGACCGTCTTCTTGTGCATCCGCCGCGAATGGGCCAGCGCAATTTTTCTGGGCGCATCCGTCCTGGGCGGCTGGGCGATCAGCAGCGCGCTCAAGCTGGGTGTGGCCAGACCCCGGCCGGATGTCGTCGCGCATCTAGTCGAAGTGCACGATTTCAGCTTTCCCAGCGGACACGCAATGCTGTCGGCGGCGACTTATCTCACCTTGGCGGCGATACTGACACGGGTCGAAAAGAGCCGCCATGTCCGCGTCTATTTCATAACCCTCGCCGTCTTCCTGATCGTGATCATCGGCATGAGCCGCGTCTATCTCGGCGTGCACTACCCGACCGACGTCCTGGCCGGTTGGTGCGCCGGATCCGCATGGGCCGGCTTCGTCTGGCTATTCGCCAGACGTTATCTCAAGCCGCAACAGGAGGCAGGTCAAACGGTCGGCGAGTAAAGCGTCAGCTTTTCAGGCCTGGCGCTTCATGACCGGTGCGGGCGACATATTCCGTGTAGCCGCCGCCATACTGGAAAATCCCATCCTCCGTGATTTCCAGCACCCGGTTCGACAGTTCCGCCAGGAAGTGGCGATCGTGGCTAACGAACAGCATGGTGCCCTCGTATTGCGACAGCGCCTTGATCAGCATTTCCTTGGTGTCGAGATCAAGGTGGTTGGTCGGCTCGTCGAGCACCAGCAAATTCGGTGGATCGAACAGCATGATCGCCATGACCAGACGCGCCTTTTCGCCACCCGACAGAACCCGGCAACGCTTGTCGATATCGTCGCCGGAAAAGCCGAAACAGCCGGCAAGCGCGCGAAGCGGCGCCTGCCCTGCCCGCGGGAACGTGCTTTCCAGCGTCTCGAAAATGGTCATTTCGCCATCGAGAATATCCATCGCGTGCTGGGCGAAATATCCCATCTTGACGCTGGCCCCGATGGCGACCGTACCGGTATCGGGTGTGCTGTCGCCAGCCACCAGTTTCAGAAGCGTCGACTTTCCGGCGCCGTTGATGCCCATGATGCACCAGCGCTCGCGGCGGCGGACCATGAAGTCGAAGCCGTCATAGATGACCTTGTCGCCATATCTCTTCGAGACATTCTTGACGTTGATCACGTCTTCGCCAGAGCGCGGTGCCGGCAGGAAATCGAAAGCGACGACCTGGCGGCGCTTCGGCGGCTCGACACGGTCGATCTTCTCCAGCTTCTTCACCCGGCTCTGCACCTGCGAAGCATGGCTGGCGCGCGCCTTGAAGCGCTCGATGAACTTGATTTCCTTGGCCAGCATCGCCTGCTGGCGCTCGAACTGCGCCTGCTGCTGCTTCTCGTTCTGGGCGCGCTGGCCCTCGTAAAATTCATAGTCGCCGGAATAGCTGTTGAGCTGGCCGGCATCGATCTCGATGATCTTGGTGACGATGCGGTTCATGAACTCGCGGTCATGCGAGGTCATCAACAGCGCGCCCTCGTATCCCTTGAGGAACTGCTCCAGCCAGATCAGGCTTTCGAGATCCAGATGGTTCGACGGTTCGTCGAGCAGCATCACGTCCGGCCGCATCAGAAGAATGCGGGCAAGTGCCACGCGCATCTTCCAGCCGCCCGACAGCGCGCCAACATCGCCATCCATCATGGTTTCGCTGAAGCTCAGGCCAGCCAGCACTTCGCGCGCACGGCCCTCCAGCGCGTAGCCGTCCAGTTCCTCGTATCGCGCCTGGACTTCACCGTAACGGTCGATGATCTGGTCCATCTCGTCCATGCGGTCAGGATCGACCATCGCCGCTTCCAGTTCGCGCAACTCGGCGGCGACATCGCTGACCGGGCCTGCCCCGTTCATCACTTCGGCAACAGCGCTCAGGCCCGACATTTCGCCGACATCCTGGTTGAAATAGCCGATGGTGATGCCCTTATCGACCGCGACCTGGCCCTCGTCAGGCGCTTCCTGACCCGTGATCATGCGAAACAGCGAGGTCTTGCCCGAGCCGTTCGGCCCGACCAGACCGATCTTCTCCCCACGGTTCAAGGCGGCGGATGTCTCGATGAAGAGGATCCGGTGGCTGAGTTGCTTGCTGATGTTCTCAATACGAATCATGATCTGGGGTCCGAAAAGTTGCGGCGCCCTTATGTCATGGCCAGCCGGTTCTGTCGCAGGTATTTTGCAGTGCACACCCGGTAGACTCGTTGCTTTCCACCGTCATGGTGAACATCTGAGCCCCAAACAGGCCACCTGAAACACGAATTGCATATTGACGCAGCAGTCGCTTCGGCGTTGCCGACCGGTCCGGCAACCGGCTATGGAATGCGGGACGAGCGACAGGAAAAGACCGTGAGCGAAGAAACCATAACCCTCTATGAAGCGATCGGCGGTGACGAGACCGTCAAGGCACTCTGCCGGCGCTTCTACGAACTGATGGACACCTTGCCCGAAGCAGCACGCTGCCGCGCGGTGCATCCGCCGGATCTGTCGGGCAGCGAGGAGAAATTCTACGACTACCTGACCGGCTATCTGGGCGGGCCGCCGATCTATATGGAAAAGCGCGGGCATCCGATGCTGCGCCGTCGCCACTTCGTCGCGGAAATCGGCCCTGTCGAGCGGGATGAATGGCTGCTCTGCTTCCGGCGCGCCATGGACGAGACAATCGCCAACGAAAAGCTCCGCGACATCATCTGGGAGCCGGTCGTGCGGCTTGCCCATCACATGCAGAACAAGGAATAGCCATGTCGTTTGCTACAACCGCCCAAAGGCTCCTGCCGGTCGCGGCCGGCCTGATCGGCGCAGCCGGCGTCGCGCTGGCTGCTGCGGCCAGCCATGCCGGCGGAGAAGCGCTTCTGCGCCCCGCCTCGACCATATGCCTTGCGCATGCGCCAGCGCTGCTGGCGCTCGCGGTCGCCGGCCCCTCCCTGCGGATGGGCAAGGTTTCGGGTGTGATGATGATGGTGGGAACGCTGCTATTTGCTGGAGATCTGGCTTCGCGCCAGTTTGCTGGCTCAGGACTATTTCCGATGGCAGCGCCAACCGGCGGGCTGACGCTGATCGGTGCCTGGCTGCTTCTGGCTGTCGGAGCGGCGCTGCCTCGCCGCGCTGACTGAGGTGCCAGCGCGGAGAAGACCTGTCAGCAGATTGCCCGGATCAATGGCAGGCTTCTGCCATCGGCGCGGCGGCGGCGGTGGCACCGGCCAGCACCATTGCGTCAGCAAACATCAGCAGATTTCCATGCGGGTCGCGAACATGGAATCTGACGTCATGCAGTTGATCGGACGGAAGAACGGCCTCGACACCTCGGTCCCGCAAGACGGTGTAGATTTCGCAAATGGCATTCGAGCGGAAGAACACCGAACTGTTCTGGCACTGAAACGGATCGTCGCTCAGCCAGAAATGCAATTCCATCGGGCCTTTACGGATAACAAGGTAATCGTCGCAGTCGGCACCCACCTCTTCAAAGCCAAGATGGGTGACGTAAAAATCGCGTGTTTCTGAAAAATTCAAGGAAGGTAAGATCGGGACAACGTCAAAGCTTTTGGTCATCGCTTGATCTGTGCGGCTCATATGGGGTTTTCCCTCTAGGCCCGCGTCGTCACCATCGACGAAAGCCTACGTCCCCAAACGTAAGGCGTTTCGCTGCCACTTGGGCGCGGGAAATTCGATAACAAGGGCGGTTGCCCCCGGTGACCTCGCGTAGATGGGACCTGTCTTGCGATTATGCAAGCCCGGCAAAGTGATGATTTCGCATTTCGTCACTTCAATTTTTTGCGAGGGGTTTTTCAAGCCTGCAACGAGCTCCGGCAGCAGGCCGTCGCCACGTTGCTGGGCTATGCGATGAAAGGCGTTGATGCTGCCCTCGTTGGTCCCGTCCGCGCTCATGCTTCGGCATTCCTTTCGCTCATCGTCTGCAGCGCCCTCTCAAGGCTGGATTTCGAGCCATTTCGCAGCGGAATGAAGGTCTTACCGAACTTCTTGCAACCGCTTTTAACGCGCAGACACGCGTCATGGCTGATACAGTCGATCGGGCAGAAGACGCAGTCGACGGAGGGCAGAACGGTATCGATCCGCGACACGGCTTCACGCAATCCGCCGTCGTGATGGATCAGTTCTGCGCCGAAGTTTGTGGCGATCTGCCGCAGGTGAGCAACCTGGCAATCCCGCCCGCCGACATAGAGAAAGCTCTTCACTTCGGGCTGCACGCGCACCTTCGGCTTGCTGGTCACCTCGATCGCCGGCTTCTTTCCGGCATGCTTCTTCTTTTTCGCCATGTCGTCGCGTCTCCGCTCTTCAGATCCGAGTCGGCAAGACGCCGTCCTCATCCAGGAACACACCCATACAAAACATGACAAAAAGAGTAAAGTATATAGTTGAAGGTTTTACTCATGTTTGCCTGGTTTCCGGAAAAACGGCAAAACCATCAACCGCGTCAGTCAGATGATCCGCTTGACGACGGTCAAATCCCCCATATTTTCTGGGCTATTTTAGCAGATTTTTCAAATTTTTACCGTTTGATAAAATTTTGATCCTGAGTTACGCTTCCCTGCATCGCTTCGAACAAAAAATGAGGGAACTGCGATGCGAACACTGGAACCGGGCCTGAAGGCCGGGCGGCTTGACGCTGCCGATTATCAAAGAAACTTTGCCGACCTACATCCGCGCCTGGGCGAACATGAAGCCCTGGTTGCATCAGACAGATGCTACTTCTGTCATGACGCGCCGTGCATGACGGCCTGTCCCACCGCCATCGATATCCCGATGTTCATCCGGCAGATATCGACTGGCAATCCGATTGGCTCCGCCAAGACCATTTTCGATCAGAACATCCTCGGTGGCATGTGCGCCCGCGTCTGTCCGACCGAGCAGCTCTGCGAAGAATCCTGCGTGCGCAACACGGCCGAGGAACGCCCCGTCGAGATCGGCCGCCTGCAGCGCTATGCAACAGATATTGCCATTGATCAGGGCCGCCAGTTCTACACGCCCGCCCCCTCCACTGGCAGAACGGTCGCTGTCGTCGGCGCTGGGCCTGCAGGCCTGTCTGCCGCCCACCGCCTCGCCCTGCACGGCCATCTGGTCACCATCTATGAGGCCCGCGAAAAGGCCGGCGGCCTCAACGAGTACGGCATCGCGGCCTACAAGACGCCGAATGATTTCGCCCAGCGAGAAGTCGACTACATCCTCTCGCTCGGCAATATCGACGTTCTCGACGGCCAGATGCTCGGCCGCGACTTCACCCTCGCCGAACTCCAAGTCAAACACGATGCCGTCTTCATCGGCGCCGGCCTCGGCAACGTCAACATGCTCAACATCCCCGGTGCGCAGATCAACGGCGTCATGGATGCCGTCGAATTCATCTCCCACCTGCGCCAGGCCGACAGCAAGGCCGACGTGCCGGTCGGTCGCGACGTTGTCGTCATTGGCGGCGGCATGACGGCCATCGACGCGGCGGTGCAGGCCAAGCTGCTTGGCGCTGAAAACGTGACGATCTGCTATCGCCGCGGCAAGGAACACATGAACGCCTCGACATTCGAGCAGGATCTGGCGGCCTCGAAGGGCGTCCATATCCGCCACTGGCTGCAGCCGAAGGATGTCGCCCATCACCATGGCCACGTCTCCGCCATCACCTTCGAATATACCCATATCGAGGATGGCATCATGAAGGGTACCGGTCACAAGACCGAGATCAAGACCGACCAGATCCTTGTCGCGATCGGCCAGAAGCTCGACGGCTACGGCCTCGAGGACCTCAGGGTCGAAGGCGGCAAGATCGCCATCGACGCGGAGGGCCGCACCTCGATTACCGGAATCTGGGCAGGCGGCGACTGCGCCACCGGTGGCCAGGATCTGACGGTCTCTGCCGTTGCCATGGGCCGCGATGCGGCCGAAAGCATCAATCAGTCTCTCGCCATGCAGATGGCGGGCGCCAGTGCTGTCGCTTGATCCCGTTTTGAGAGGACAAAATCATGGCTGATCTTCGCAACAATTTCGTCGGCATCAAATCGCCGAACCCGTTCTGGCTCGCCTCTGCGCCGCCCACCGACAAGGCCTACAATGTCGAGCGCGCCTTCCGCGCCGGCTGGGGCGGCGTGGTCTGGAAGACACTGGGTTCGGAAGGCCCGCCCGTCGTCAACGTCAACGGCCCGCGCTACGGCGCGATCTGGGGTGCGGACCGCCGCCTCCTCGGCCTCAACAATATCGAACTGATTACCGATCGCCCGCTTCAGATCAATTTACAGGAGATGAAGCAGGTCAAGATGAAGTGGCCGGATCGCGCGCTGGTCGCCTCGATCATGGTGCCTTGCGTCGAGGAGGAATGGAAGGCGATCCTGCCGCTGGTCGAAGAGACCGGCGCTGACGGCATCGAGCTCAATTTCGGCTGTCCGCACGGCATGTCCGAACGCGGCATGGGCGCGGCCGTCGGCCAGGTGCCGGAATATATCGAAATGGTCGTGCGCTGGTGCAAGCAGTATAGCCGCATGCCTGTCATCACCAAGCTGACCCCCAACATCGCCGACATCCGCAAGCCCGCCCGCGCCGCAAAATCCGGGGGCACCGACGCCGTGTCGCTGATCAACACGATCAACTCGATCGTCTCGGTCGATCTCGACAACTTCGCCCCCAACCCGACCGTCGGCGGCAAGGGCACCCATGGCGGATATTGCGGCCCGGCCGTCAAGCCGATCGCGCTCAACATGGTCGCCGAGATCGCCCGCGATCCGGAAACCCATGGCCTACCGATTTCCGGCATCGGCGGTGTCACCACATGGCGCGATGCGGCCGAATTCATGGTTCTGGGGGCCGGCAATGTGCAGGTCTGCACGGCTGCCATGACCTACGGCTTCAAGATCGTCGAGGAAATGATCACCGGCCTCTCGGACTGGATGGATGCCAAGGGTCACCGCGATCTCGACGACATCACCGGTCGCGCCGTGCCGAACGTGACCGACTGGCAGTATCTCAACCTCAACTACATCGCCAAGGCCCATATCGATCAGGATGCCTGCATCAAATGCGGCCGCTGTCACATCGCCTGTGAGGACACCTCGCATCAGGCGATCACTCAGTTCGTTGACGGCGTTCGCAAGTTCGAGGTGATGGAAGACGAATGTGTCGGCTGCAATCTCTGTGTCAACGTCTGTCCGGTGGAAAACTGCATCACCTTGGTCGGGCTGGATGCTGGCGTTCTTGATCAACGCACCGGAAAACCTGTCGATCCGAACTACGCCAACTGGACGACCCATCCGAACAACCCGATGTCGGTCCAGGCCGCAGAATAGAGCAGTGAAATTGGGTGGGAGGGTGTCGATACGATATGTTCCCACTCACCTAAAACGAGCATCATGCATCGCACTCCACCTGTGATATTTTGACCGATCGATTCAGCAAATTTCAAGGGTTTCGTGAAAATCTGCTCATTTAGCGGAGGCTTCTCAACAGGCTGAAATGGCTCCTCCGCGTCACAATGGGGCATTGAAACATGGCGGAAAAGGTCAGGGACAAGAATTGGGGAGCGCTCGACGCTGCTCTTCAATACTATGTCCCCGCCATTGTTGTTGTCGCCGCCGTTGCGATCGCCATGGTCTACGCCGACATTCAGAAAAACCACCTTCATCAGGAAAATCTGCGCAACGGCGTGGCCGAGGAACTGGGGCTGATCAGGGCCAGGCTGGAAGGCGGAATCAACGCAAATATAAAGCTGGTTCAGGGGCTTGTCGCCGTCGTTGAAACCGAACCGAAGATTGACCAGACACGCTTTTCGGCGCTGGCTGTCCGCCTCTTCGACACCGAGCACCAGTTGCGCCATATTGCCTTGGCACCCGATCTCGTCGTTCGATTTGCCTATCCCTTGAGCGGCAACGAGAAAGCCATCGGCTTCGACTACCGCACAAGCGAAACCCAACGGGAGGTTGCCATGCAGGTGCGTGACACCGGGCGCATGGCGGTGACCGGCCCCGTTGACCTTGTTCAGGGCGGACGTGGCCTCATCGTCCGCTACCCGGTCGTCGTCCAGACCGGCAAAGCCGCGCGCAGCTTCTGGGGCCTGATGGCTGCAGTCATCGATATGGACAAGCTCTACGACTACGGCGGCCTGAATTCGGAAAACCTCGGCATCGAAGTCTCGATCGTCAGCACCAGAGGCGGTGTCAGCAATATGCCGTTTTTCGGCAACCCCTCAGTGTTTCTCGGTTCCCCGGTCCTCATGCCCATCAGTTTTGGCAATGAAAGCTGGGAAATCGCTGCGCGACCCAAAGGTGGATGGGATCAGCCGGCCCAAAACGAAGGCACATTCCGGTTCCTCATGATGCTTGTCGGCGCGATGATCGTCGCGCCCGTCGCCTGGGTCGCCCGCCTGTTGCGGGAGCGGCAGGCCAACATCGCCGTTCTCCGTCAGCGCGAGAGCGAACTGAACGCGATCTCCCACCGGCTCGAACTGGCCCTGACCGCCTCCGGCATCGGCATCTGGAACGTGGATCTGGATACCGGCGAACTGACCTGGGACAATCGAGTCCGCCAACTCTACGGGCTGACCGAAGAACCCGACAGTTCGCTGGAAACCTGGCATACCCTTCTGCATCCTGATGATCTTGAAGTCTCCGAGCGAAACTTCAAGAAGGCCGTGCTCCGCGACCGTGACTATGTCGCCGAATTCAGGATCATTCGTCCGGACGGCGAAACTCGCCACATCCGCGCCTTCGGCACGCATTACCGAGATAGTGAAAACCGCAGGAAGATGGTCGGCGTGAACTGGGACGTCACCGCCGATATCCGTCTGCAGCAGGATCTTCGCGAAGCACAGCGCCAGACCGAACAGCAGAATGAAGCGCTGGAAACTGCCCGCCGGCACATGGAGCACAACTCCTTGCATGACGCCCTGACCGGATTGCCCAATCGCCGCTATCTAGATCAGCATATTGCAGCGATCGACAAGCTTGAACATGCCGAAAACCGACTCACAGTCCTGCACATGGACCTCGATCGCTTCAAGGATATCAACGATACACTCGGTCACGGTGCCGGCGATGCCATGCTGCGCCATGTCGCCGAAAGCTTGCGCCTCAACGTGCGCGACAGCGATTTCGTCGCACGCATCGGCGGCGACGAGTTTGTCATCGTCTGCTTCAGCCAGCTTGGCGAGGAGCAGTATCTGGAGATGGGGCGTCGCCTGATCAGCGCCATCAATACGCCGATCACCTATGAGGGCCATGAGTGCCGGGTCGGTGCCTCGATCGGCGTTGCCACCAAGACCGACCGGAATTCGGTGGTTGCGCAACTGCTGGTCAATGCCGATATCGCCCTTTATGAAGCCAAGCGCCGGGGCCGCAACCGCGTCGAGCGGTTCAGCGATCAATTGCGCGCTCAGACGGTGAACACCAAGAAGACAGCCGATGCCATCCTGCGCTCGCTGGCAGCGGAAGAGTTCATCCCCTATTTCCAGCCGCAGTTCGATGCCCACACCCTGGAAATCAACGGTGTCGAGGCACTGGCGCGCTGGCAGCATCCGCAACGCGGCATCCTGGCACCGCACGCCTTCCTCGATATTGCCGAAAGTCTCAATGTCGTCTCGCAGATCGACGCGACCATCCTCGATCAGGCCTTGTTCCAGCTCACCCGCTGGCGCGCCAACGACCTTGGCGTCGACCGCGTCTCCGTCAACATTTCGGCACAGCGCCTGTTTGAAGAAACATTGCTCGAACGGCTCGACACACTCACGCTCGAGCCCGGCAGCCTGTCGTTTGAGTTGCTGGAATCGATCTCATTCGACGACAAGGGTGACGCGATCGCCCAGAGCATCGACCGCATCCGCGCCTATGGCATCGACATCGAAATTGATGATTTCGGCACCGGCTATGCATCGATCCTCAGCTTGGTCAAGCTTTCCCCGAGCCGACTGAAGATCGACCGCCAGCTGACCGCTCCGATCGTAAGCAATGTGGCCCAACGCCGCCTGATCAGCTCGATCGTCGATATAGGCCGGTCTCTCGGCATCGGCATCGTGGCCGAAGGCGTCGAGACCATGGAGCATGCGGCGATCCTGCGCGATCTCGGCTGCCATACCCTGCAAGGCTACGCCCTCGCGCGACCGATGAGTGGCGACGCGTTTATCGATTTTGCCCGCAGGCACGCGCAGGAGCGCCAGGACCTGTTGCTCAGCCGCGCCTGATCAGCCGCCGAGCAGGTTAAGGCTCTGGCCCGCGGCATAGGCCGCATAGGCGAGCCCGCCGAAATAGACCAGCGTCAGCAGCGTCAGCAGATAGCCACCGGCAACCACAAGGCCGTCACGCTGGGAAATACCGGCCGATAGCAGCAGGATCGCGACACCCGGCAGGGTGTTGGAAAACGGAATGAAGCTCAGCGGCATCATCAGCAGTGCGCCGGCCCCCGTCAGCGTCAGGCCGTTCAGACGGTTCATCACGACGCCGGTCGTCAACAGCGAGACGCGCGGCCGGATGAAGCGATCCAGCCGGCGCAGCACGTTGACGCCACGCTCCAGCACCGGCACCAGCTTACGGCTTTCCAGCCGGCGATCGACCAGCTTTTCCGGCAGCCACGGCAGGCGATTGAATGTGATGGCGATACCGATCAGCACGATGCCGGCGCCGAACACCGTAGAGACACCCGGAATGGAAACCGGAAACAGGAATGGCAGCGACAGCAGGCCACACAGCAACAGCAGGCCGCTCTCGCCCATTTCCGCGAGGATCTCGCGCAGAGTCACATGCTCGCCGCGAATGGAATTGATCACGCCTTGCAGAACGTCGCTGGTCTTGCGGGTGGTGTCGCTGAAGCCGATCGTCGTTGTCATGGCATCCACTTTCGATTAACTGGCAGGGTGTGTCGGGATGGAGCGGAACGCATCGCTCCAGTCGGCGCTTCAATTGGCGCTCCGTCGCAAATGAATGAGAATACCGGCCTGGTCAAGCCTTCGCCCAGTGGAGGAGAACAGCCGGACAGGGGCGAAAACGCTTTCGCCGAGCATGCCCGCAGGAATGGAAATGTCTGAAAACACCGTCGAAACCGCCTCCCCGAACGAACATTCCATTCATGCCAAAGGTCGCGAAAAGCTACTCGCCCACGCCGGAATGATGCTCTTTGCGGCGTTGATTGCCGGCTCCTTCTCCTTCGGCGGCATAGCGGCACAATCCATGGATGCCGGCCCCCTGACCCTCTGGCGCTACCTTCTGACAGTGGTCGTCATGGGCATCATGGCCTTCGGCATCTTCAAGGCGCCTTTCCAGTTTCCGAAAGAGCCCTGGCGTTTCGTCATCCTCGGCGGCCTGATCGCCGTCTACATGCTGACCATGTTCACCGCCCTGGAATTCACCAGCCCTGTCCAGACCGGCGCCGTCTTCACCCTGATGCCTCTGATCAGCGCCGGCTTTGCTTTTTTCCTGTTGCGCCAGCCGACCCGGCCGGGCGTGCTGGCTGCCCTGATCATCGCGGCGCTCGGCGCAATCTGGGTCATCTTCCGCGCCGATGTCAGTGCCATGTTGGCCTTTGACGTGGGGGGCGGCGAGTTGATCTATTTCGTCGGGGTCATTGGGCATGCCGCCTATGTGCCGCTGATCCGCAAGTTTGGCCGCGGCGAACATCCCGTCGCCTTCGGTTTCTGGGTGACGGTCTTTACCGTGCCCTGGCTTCTGCCGACAGGCGCCCTGCCGCTGATCGAAACAGACTTTTCCACACTGCCGCTGAGCGTCTGGGCGACGGTCGCCTATCTTTCGGTGGTGACGACCGCGATCACCTTCATGCTGCTGCAATATGCCTCGACCCGGCTTCCCGCCGCCAAGGTGCTTGGCTACGGCTATCTCACGCCAACCTCGGTGATTATCCTTGAGGGGTTGATCGGCCATGGCTGGGCCAGCCCGGCCGTCTTTGCCGGCGCACTGGTAACGGCCGGCGGCCTTTTGGTCATGGGACTGCTGAAAGACTGATCAGGCGCTCTTGTCGCCGAGGATGAGGCCACTGACGAACAGCTTCTCCAGGAATTGCGCGGCCGCCTCGAAGCGATCGACACCGTCATGTCCGCGACCCAGCACAGCCTTCACTTGAACATCGAAATCGGCATAGTGCTGCGTGGTCGACCAGATCGAGAAGATCATGTGATAAGGATCGCAGTCGCGCACCTTGCCGGCCGCGATCCAGGCCCGGATCACCTCGGCCTTCTCATCGACGAGAGACTTGAGCGGCCCCTCCAGAACACCGTCTATATGCGGCGCGCCCTGCAGGATCTCGTTGGCGAACAGCCGGCTCTCGCGCGGAAAATCGCGCGCCATTTCCAGCTTGCGGCGGATATAGGAACGGATCTCCTCCTCCGGATCGCCCTCGGCGTCGAAGGCCTGCAACGGCTCCAGCCAGTTTTCCAGCACCCGATCGATCAACGCCCGGTGCATCGTGTCCTTGGTGCGGAAATAGTAGAGGAGGTTCGGTTTCGACATACCTGCCACCTCGGCGATCTGATCGATCGTCGAGCCATGAAACCCCCGCTGCGAAAACACTTCAAGCGCTGCCTCGAGGATAAGCTCCTCTTTCTCTTCCTGAATGCGTGTGCGCCTCTGGGTCTGTGCCGCTCTCGGTATCGCCATTTTTTAGGTGTTCCCGCCTAACATACTGAAGTAATTCGACAATATTGGCGCACATTTTCTGTGCAACTGCCCGGTTTTTTGTCGCAAATTTTTCCGATTTTCGTCTTGAGTGCCGCGATGGAAGTTGTAATGTTTTACCAGTCGGTCAAATTATTGGACAGATGCCGGACAAAGGCAACTGCCGATACGACAGCGGTAAAAAAACAAACAATCACCGCCGTCGTTGACCCCGGGGAATAATGAAGCCGGGCGAAAGATCCGGCTTTGGGTGAACAGGTGAGGACTAGGATCATGACGGCTCAACCCGGCGTAAACCTGCGCGTCAACGGCGACCGGCTGTGGGACATGCTGATGGACATGGCGAAGATCGGCCCCGGCATCGCCGGCGGTAACAATCGCCAGACGCTCACCGATGAGGATGCAGAAGGCCGTCGCCTGTTCCAGCGCTGGTGCGAGGATGGCCGCCTGACGATGGGCGTCGACACCATGGGCAACATGTTCATGACACGCGCCGGAACCGACCCGGATGCCCTTCCCGTCTATGTCGGCTCCCATCTCGACACCCAGCCGACCGGTGGCAAGTATGACGGCGTGCTCGGCGTGCTGGCTGGCCTCGAAGTCGTCCGCTCCATGAATGACCTCAACATCAAGACGAAGCATCCGATCGTGGTCACCAACTGGACCAACGAGGAAGGCGCGCGCTTCGCCCCCGCCATGCTCGCATCAGGCGTGTTCGCAGGTATGCTGACGCAGGAATATGCCTATGCCCGGAAGGACATGGACGGAAAGAGTTTCGGCGACGAGCTGAAGCGCATCGGCTGGCTCGGCGATGAAGAGGTCGGCGCGCGGCCGATGCACGCCTATTTCGAATATCATATCGAACAGGGCCCGATCCTCGAAGCCGAGGATCGGCAGATCGGCGTCGTCACCCATTGCCAGGGCCTGTGGTGGCTGGAATTCACTCTGACCGGTCGCGAGGCCCATACCGGCTCGACCCCGATGAACCTGCGCGTCAATGCCGGCCTTGCCATGGCCCGCATCATGGAGATGGTGCAGGGCGTGGCCATGAGCGAACAACCTGGCGCCGTCGGCGGCGTCGGCCAGGTCAAGTTCTCGCCGAACTCGCGCAACGTGCTGCCCGGCACAGTCGTCTTCACCGTCGACATCCGCACGCCCTCCCAGGAAAAGCTCGATCGCATGCGTGCCAAGATCGAGGCAGAGGCAGCGACAATCTGCGAAACGCTCGGTGTCGGCTGTTCGGTCGAGGCCGTCGGCCATTTCGATCCGGTCACCTTCGATCCGAAGCTCGTCGCCTCCGTCCGCAAGGCGGCGGAAGATCTCGGCTACAGCCACATGGATATCATTTCCGGCGCCGGCCACGACGCCTGCTGGGCCGCCAAGGTCGCCCCCGCAACCATGATCATGTGCCCCTGCGTCGGCGGCTTGTCGCACAATGAGGCCGAGGAAATCTCGAAGGACTGGGCAACAGCCGGCGCCGACGTGCTGCTGCGCGCGGTGCTGGAGACGGCGGAGATTGTCGGGTGAACACTTCGGCGTTATATTGGGTTGTGCAAGGTCCGATGGAGCATCGATCATGTCCTCGTCTGCCGACAATCTGGTCCTCGAACACCTGCGCGCAATCCGCGGCAAGATGGATCGCCTCTCCGACGACATGTCGGAGGTCAAAGCGCGCCTCGGCGTCCTCGAATACCAGGTCGGTGGCCTCACAGCCCAGAATGCCGGTTTCTCCAATCGGCTCGATCGGTTGGACGATCGCCTTTCCCGCATTGAACAGCGGCTCGATCTGGTCGAGGTATAAATCGACGTCGCACGGGGCTTCTCCCGAGCACATGCTGAAAATCCACTAGATGGCACGACGCGGCGCGACAGCACCGTGAACGGTGCCGCCGTCTTGAAAAACGAGAGGGAGAGCAGGCAATGACCACAGTCATCAAGAACGGCACCATCGTCACCGCCGATCTCACCTACAAGGCCGACGTCAAGATCGACGCTGGCGTGATCGTCGAGATCGGCCCGAACCTCTCCGGCGACACCGAACTGGACGCCACGGGATGTTACGTCATGCCCGGCGGCATTGATCCGCATGTGCATCTCGAAATGCCGTTCATGGGCACCTACTCGGCGGATGATTTCGAAAGCGGCACGCGGGCGGGCCTTGCCGGTGGCACGACCATGGTCGTCGACTTCTGTCTTCCGGCACCGGATCAGTCGCTGCTGGAAGCCTTGCAGATGTGGGACAACAAGACGTCGCGTGCCACGGCCGACTATTCCTTCCACATGGCGATCACCGGCTGGAACGAGCGCGTCTTCGACGAGATGAAGACGGTCGTCCAGGACAAGGGCATTAACACCTTCAAGCATTTCATGGCCTACAAGGGCGCGCTGATGGTCAATGACGACGAGATGTTCGCCTCGTTCTCGCGCTGTGCAGAGCTCGGCGCGCTGCCGCTGGTGCATGCCGAAAACGGCGATGTCGTTGCCGCCATGACCGCGAAACTGCTGGCCGAAGGCAACAATGGTCCCGAGGCGCATGCCTATTCTCGGCCGCCGGAAGTCGAGGGCGAGGCCACCAATCGCGCCATCATGCTGGCCGACATGGCCGGCGTTCCGCTTTATGTCGTGCACACCTCCTGCGAACAGGCCCATGAAGCCATCCGCCGTGCCCGCCAGAAGGGCATGCGCGTCTATGGCGAGCCGCTGATTCAGCACCTGACGCTCGACGACAGTGAATATGCCAACCCGGACTGGGACCATGCCGCCCGCCGCGTCATGTCGCCGCCCTTCCGCAACAAGCAGCATCAGGACAGCCTCTGGGCCGGCCTGCAGTCCGGCTCGCTCTCGGTCGTCGCCACGGATCATTGCGCCTTCACCACGGATCAGAAGCGCTTCGGCCTCGGCAACTTCGCCAAGATCCCGAATGGCACGGGCGGGCTTGAAGACCGCATGCCGATGCTCTGGACCTATGGTGTCGCGACCGGTCGCCTGACGATGAACGAATTTGTC
>ERZ1034401.24-NODE-24-length-79185-cov-3.728144_pt1 | contig 79185 bp, 79 predicted proteins | sample MGYA00520601_ERZ1034401 | MGnify/ENA primary metagenome ERZ1034401 (study PRJEB33736, sample SAMEA104288476) | Azolla filiculoides | biome: Urban; feature: water surface; material: ditch water | place: Netherlands | collected 2014 ... | reverse complement strand
GAGGATAGTGACCTTGGTGCAAGGGCGACAAAACACGGACAGTCAGAAATACCTCGTCGCACCGCCCTCATTTGCACAAGCTATCCGGTTGGCCGAGCGGCCAGCCCCTTGCCGATCTCCCTCCTTGTGGGGGAGATGCCCGGCAGGGCAGAGGGGGGTATCGCCGGCAACAAACCCCAAAAGGCACAACCAGCCCCGGCCGCCCGACAGCCCCCCTACAACCCCTCGCCCGGCGTCCAGACCCGCACCGGACGATCCCGTTGCACGACATAAAACCCGTCAGCCGTCACCGCCTGCCAGTCCCCCGCCGTGCCGTCCGGCCACAGCACTCTTATCTCCGTCCCGGCATGGTCACCTATGCCGAAATGGTGCCAGCCGATCTTGCCGCTGGCATGGCCGCCGCCGACGGTGACTTCGCGTGTCAGCACCCGATCGCCGTGCCGGACCTCGATCCAGGCGCCGATCGCGTCGCGGTTGGCGCCGTCCTGGCGAAGTGCCAGCTGCAGGAAATGCCCGGCATCTTTCGTGTCGTTGCGCCAGATCTCGACCGGCGAACCCTGGTTGACGACGACAAGATCGATGCGGCCATCGAGATTGAAATCGCTGAGTGCTGCCCCCCGCCCGCTTGCCGTGCTGGCAATGCCGGCCGTATCGCCCATCTCGACGAATTTTCCGTCGCTGCCCTGGACCAGCAGGTTGTTCGGGTCTTTTTCGGCAAAGTCCGGCATCTTGGCGACATTGCCCTTGGCGATGAACAGGTCGACGAGCCCGTCATTGTTGACGTCCTCGAAATCGGTATGCCAGGCGGTCGAGGGGCGGATTTCACCGCCGGTATAGGGTCGGTGCGCGGTCACGCCCCTGGCAAAGGCGATGTCGGCATAACCCGGCTTCGGCTGGCCAGCCGTCGGTACTTCTGCCAGAACCTGCAGCTTGTTGTCGGCCATGCTGGTCAGGAAATAATCGGGATAGCTGTCAAAATTGACGTCGTAGCTGGCAATGCCCATGCCCCAGATGCGCAGGTAGCGCCAACCGTCCTGCTGGCTGTAGAGCACCGGCGCCTTGCCCGGTTCGATGCGCCACATCTGCTCCTGGCCACCCTTGTAATATTCGCGGTCGTTGGAGACGCGCAGCGACGGCGTGCCGGAGCGGTTCCAGTCGGTGAACAGGATCGACAGGGGGCAGAAGGACGGCTTCAATGCCACAGGCGGCGCAAAGCGGCGCCCGCCCTCTGCGGCCGGTCGCTGCAGCCAGTTGTCGGTACACGAGCCCCAGGGCTCGATGTCCTCGAAGCGGTCGATATAATTGCCGACGGCCAGGGTCGGCCAATTTTCGCCGCGCTCGAAGGTTGCGGAAAAGGCGGTCGACCAGGCGTCGCCACCGTCAAAACCCCAGGCCTCGTTGGCGCGCTCGAAGCGGCATTCGCCGAGACCGCGCATCGCGACATTCTCGCCGGAGCGCAGCAGCACGAGGTCCTGGACGCCGTCGGCATCGACATCCAGCGGATAGGCGCCGAGGACCTTGTCGAATTCGAGGCCGGACCTGGCTTCGACAAACGACAGCGGGCCAGCGACAGTGCTGCGGTTCCGGTAGAACCTGGCCGGTGCCTCGCCGCCGGCCAGCAGCAGGTCGGCAAAGCCGTCGGCATTGCAATCGAAGCTCGCGACGCCGCCGCCGACCATGAACTCCCAGTCGCCGCGATAGGTGCTGTCGATGCCGGCGGTCGCGGTTTCATCGACAAAACGCGGGGCGAGCGGTTGCTTGCCTTCGGCGCTTGCCGCGCAAGCCGACAGGAGCAGGATTGCGAGGGTCGCCGACAACGGAAAACGGGCCATGGTCACTTTTTGCGTGCCTCTTGCTCTCGGGTCAATTTCGGGTGACGAGGGCGACGGCATGGTCGCCGATGCAGCGGCCCTGATCGAGGCCGCGCTCGATCGCGGCGCGGAAATGAATACCGCCGTAGAGGCGCGAAATGCCGGCCTCTTCGGCAGCCGCCCAGAAATTCGGGAAACTGCGGTTTGGCAGGCCGTCCTTTTCATGAGTCGAATCGACAAAGGCGACATCGTCGCCGAAGAAGGCGGTCAGCACCGCGGCAGCCGCACCCGACTGGGTGGAGTGGCCGCTTGGATATTCCGGAAACGGCGGCGTGATCAGCAGCGCCTCCCATTTCGGGTCGATGACGCGCTTGATATAGGTGATCGGCCGCAGCAGGTCGTATTCGAACTTGCTGTTCCAGCAGCCGATGAAGGCATCTGCAAGCGTCACGCCGAGGCGGGCGAGCAGGTCGGCGCGGTCGGCGGCGGGTGCCTTGCGCTCGTCGAGGATGGAGAGAGCGATCGAGATCCAGTGACCGGGCGGGGTCGGCGAGAGCATCGGATCATCGGACCAGAAGCGGGCAATCGCCCGCTGCTCCGGCGTGATCGCCTTGACCACATCATGCACTTCGAGGGCTTCTGTGTAGAAGACGGAGCCCTTGTCCTCGCTATAGGCGGGCGGCGGCGGCAGGCTGCAGCTCTTGCCTTGCGGCATGGCGAACGGCCGGTTGTCGCCCCATTTGGGCAGAAGCGGCTTCTGCTGCTGGTTGACCAGGCTGGTCGGCACCCAGTTGCCCGGCCCCTTGTTGAGCGCGAACTCGACCGGGAAACCCATGTTCTCCACGGTCGCGCCGCCGTCGTCCTTCGACCAGTCCAGGACATGGGCGACGACCGCGCGGCCATAGTCCTCGCTCAGCGCCGCAACCTGCTGATCGAGGCCGTCAGCAACCCTTGCCGCCATCTTCGCCCGCATGCGTGCCAGCACCCGCTGGCCGGTCGGGCCGGTGTTGGAAAACAGCTGGCCGACGGCCTCTGCCAGAGCCGCGTTGATCACCACCGTCTGGTCATAGGTCTTGGCGGGATCACGGCTGGCCAGCGGCGAAAACCCGTTCAACTGGCCGGCGAGCGAGCGCAGGGCGGGATCGCCCGATGCGGTTGCTTCATGGGCAATCACGCCGAGATAGGCGAAGGCGCGGCTGGCGACCGGTGGCGAATAGGTTGCGGTGTGGCGCACCAGTTCGAGCACCAGCCGATACCAGTCATGGATCACCGCGTCGGCACCGGGTCGCTCGGCGGCAGCCAGCGGCGCAGACCAGACGGAAAAGATAATCAAGCCGATTGCGCCGATGCGCCGCCAGATCGCGTTCATTGCCCCCTCCCCGAGGTCTTGAATGCCGACCCTCCCGATACCGGGGTCCCAAGGTCTTGTTCAGAGAGGATAAAGCATGGCCCCGGCCAAGCTGCAAGAGACGTCCGCACGCTTGGATCGTGGCGGATACGGATGACGTCAGATCAGGCCGATGGCCCGACCGGCAAGGCTTGCGGCAAAGACGAGGAGAAAGCTGGCCGCGACACGGCCGAAGACAATCGGGCGGGTGCCGGCGGCGCGGCGAAGCACGGTGGCGCCGAACGCGACCCAGATGACGGCAATGGCAACGGTCAACGCGGCAAAGACTGCGAGATAGGGCATGGGCTCCAGGACGGACGTCACGGCCGGCGGGATCAGGGCAAGGCCGATGATCAAGCCCTTCGGGTTGAGGACGGTGGTGGCATAGACGCCCGCGAAGGTGACGGGGCTTTCGCCATCGAGCCGGGGCGGGTGACGCCACAGGCGGGCGGCAAGCATCAGCACCCAGATCGCGGCGGCAAGCTTTACGGCAAGCGCTGCCTGCGGCCGGCCGGACAGCCATGGGCCAGCGAAGGTCGAGAGGGGGATGATGGTGGTGAGATAGCCGGCAAGCTCGGCGCCAATGAGAGACAGGGAACGGCGAAAGCCGGAAGACGCGCCGGACACCGCCAGAAGCGTATTGGTCGGGCCGGGCGTGAGCAGCAAAAGAAGTACGGCGAAAACAAAAGCGGCCAGGGCCAAATCGGCCTCCTTCATCAAGATCGCCTGATGCCTTAGCAGGTGATCCCTTGGCGCAGTTTGACTTCGGTCAAACAAGCCGGATGATGACCGAGGCCACAGGTCCGGGGATCCCGATCAGATCTGCGCGACCCAGGCGCGGGCGATGGCGAGACCGGCCTCATCCGAGGCGATGCCATGGGTTTCGGCAAGGGCGGGATGGCGCTCCAGCCAGCCCGGCTCCTTGCGCTCGATGACTTCTGGAAAGGCTGCTTTCCAGTCGGACACGACCTGACGGTCGGCCTCGAAATGGAACTGGAAGCCATAGGCCGCGCGACCGAGGCGAAAGGCCTGGTGACGGGCGGTGGCGTTTTCGGCGAGATGCACCGCCTGTTGCGGCAAGGTGAAGGTATCGTCGTGCCACTGGAACGACAGGAAACTGTCGGAGACTGCGGCAAAGACCGGATCGGCCTTGCCATGATCGGTCTTTTCAATCACGCGCCAGCCGAATTCCGGAGCCGCCCCGATCAGGTTGTCGCCGCCATAGGCGCGGGCGAGCAACTGGCTGCCGAGACAGATTCCGAGCACCGCCTTACCGGCGTCACCATAGGCACGCATCAGGGTGGACAGATCCGCCATATAGGGGTGCTTTTCGTCGTCGCGGGCGTTCTGCTCGCCACCAAGCACCACCAGCGCCTCGTATTCATCGAGCGTCGGCAATGGAGCGCCGGCATAGGCGGGGATGACAGTGACCTCGGCGCCGGCTTCGGCCAGCGCCTGACCGACCTGACCGGGATAGGAGACCTTCATGTTTTCAACGATGGCGACGCGCATGGGATCCGTTACTGTGAATCATCAGGAGCGGCCACGAAAGCATGGCAGATGTTTTGCCGCAAGGGCGCGACCCATGCCGCGCCCCGCTTTGTCGATCGATGCGCTTCAGCGCTCAGAATGTCTTTTTCAGGCGGGCGTCGACGGAATGGGCATTGCCGCAGCGGCTGACGAAGAAGAGCGTGACGGCCGCCCAGATGATCGACTTTTCAGCGCCGGAGAAACCCTGGCTCATGACGACCCAGTGGAAATAGACCGTGACCAGCAGAATGATGGTGGTTGCGACGGCAGCCACACGGGTGAAGAGGCCGATCGTCAGCAGGATGCCGCCGAAGAATTCCGCCACGGCCAGCAGCGGCGACCAAAAGACACCCGGATAGAAGCCGAGGCCTTCAACCATCTGGACCGCGCCGAAGGGGTCGGCGATCTTGCCGCTGCCATGGATGACGAGGCAGACGCCGGCGACGACGCGCAGAACGGTTTCGACGATCTCGTGTGTCGAGCGATAAAGCGGCGCGACCGCCGGGATGATGAGGCGGTTGGTTTCGGTGGCAGACATCGATGAACTCCTTGGAAAAAATGATCGATTGCCTCTTGGCGTAACAATGCCAGAGTGGCAATTGGCCGCAGATCAAAAGAAGAGCGCCGAAGTTAACTTATCCGTGATGTCGGGGACATGAGATGACACCAGAGACGAAGGACAGACCGCGGATCTCGATCACCTACTGCACCCAGTGCAACTGGCTGCTGCGCAGCGGCTGGATGGCGCAGGAACTGCTGCACACGTTCGCGGCCGATCTCGGCGAGGTGGCGCTGATCCCCGGCACCGGCGGCATTTTCGAGATCCGGCTGAATGACGACCTGCTCTGGGAGCGCAAGCGCGATGGCGGCTTTCCGGGACCGAAGGAGCTGAAACAGCGGGTGCGCGACGCGATCGACCCGGATCGTGACCTTGGCCATGTCGATCGGATCCATGCGGAGCGCGACAGCGGCCTCGATACTTGATCGGCAATCAAAAAAGGCGGCTGGTGAAAGCCGCCTTTCCGGTTCTGCTGTTGTGGCCGTCGCTCAGCCGAAGGGTGAACGGCAGGTCTTGAAGTAACCCGAGGACGACAGGAACTGATTCGTCCTTGGATTGTAGGAGCGATACCGGTCGAGGCACCAGTCTATATGGCGGTCCCAGCTGCGGCTGGGTCTCGCATAAACCGGCGGCGGTGGCGGGCGGCGATAGCCTGGCTGAACATAGACCGGCGGGCGACCGTAGACCGGAGGGCGGCCATAGTCCGGGTCGACATAGACCGGGGGTCGACCATAACCCGGCGGCGGCGGTGGCGGGCGACGATAGCCCGGCGGCGGGCGATCCCAGGTCTCATAACATCCGTTGAAGTCGCAGACCATGTCCACCGTCTGGACATCAGTTGACGTCCCGACAGCCGCAGGCTGGGCGCGCGAAACGGGCGAAGCGGGCATGATCGTGGCGGCCTGGGCCACCGCGGCCAGGCTCTCGACCGCGATCATCGCCAGCGCCAGAATTGCTGTTGTTTTTTTCATCGACGATTTTCCTGTCTTCGACATCGAATTGCTGCGCTGCCCGACGAAACGAACCGCAGCCTGACGAATAATCAGCGTTTCGATCACGGCTTTTTCACGGCGTTGTTAACAGGTTCGCCGCGAGCATGTGCCTGAAAGGTCAGCAAAACCGGGCTTGAAGCGTGATGCGACCGGCCCGGTGAAGAATGTATATGCGGCTTCGACATGAAAACTTCAAAAAGCCGATTGACAGGGGGAGTCTGTCGCTTTACATGGCTCCTCGTCGCCCAGATGGCGGAATTGGTAGACGCGCCAGCTTCAGGTGCTGGTACTCGAAAGGGTGTGGAGGTTCGAGTCCTCTTCTGGGCACCAAATTCCTATTCATACCAAGGCTTTGGCCTTGGATATGAACCTAAAAAAGCCCGGTTCGCCGGGCTTTTTTTATGGCTTTATTTCAGCCTTAAGCCGTAGCGGCAACCGCCGCGCAAAAGCATGATCGTGCAGCCCGACAGGGCTTGCCAATCCCGAGAGGAAACCCGCAATGGATGAGACTGTCGCCATCGAATCGCGCAGCGATTTTGCCCTCTGGGCGATCGAGCGGGCGAAAGAAATCGTCAGTCAGGAAGGCTCGGCGTTGGCGCTTGCCTCCCGCGACATGAACGAAGAGGCGATCCGCGACGCGGGCCATGCGCTCGGTGCGGCGATCAGCGAAGCGCTGCTCGAAGTGTTCGACGGCCTGATCGGCGAGGACGAATAAGCGGGCGGTTGCAGTCAATCCAGATTGCGCGGATTGACCCCCGGATACCAGCCGCGGCCAGAGGTCGGCGGCTGGGTGCCCTGATAGACGATACCGTTCTTTTCGCAGCGATAGATGGTTCGCGGCAGGCTGTTTCGAAGCTCGCGCGCATCGATGCGCCTTGGCGCAGCGGTGAAGGTCTCGCATCTGTATCCATCACCAAACAGTTGCGGGTCCTGCGGCTTGACGCCCGGCAGATCGGTGAACGTATCCTTTCCCGCCTTCTGCCACTCGACGCCGCTGCCGGCGGCGAAGGATGCGGCCGGCGAAAGCGTCAGCAGAACCAGCCCCAGCACGCTCGCAATCCTTGCCATTCTCGTCGCCGCGATGCCGTGCGGGACCGGGAGGGCTGAATTCAACTGGATCATGGGGAAGGCTTCCGATGCGGGGTTCATGATCCCGATATAAGAAATCGACGCTCCAGCACCAAGAGAGCGCTCATCACATTTCAGCGATGGGACGGCGATAACCTGTCGGGGCGTCATACAACCAGCCGATGCGCTCGATGGCGTCATCGAGCCTCTCGCGCGCCACCGTCATGGTATGGCCATTGGCATGGATCATCATCTGCCCATCCTCCATGACAGCCACATGGCCCTTCCAGAAGACGAGATCGCCGCGCCGGAGCTGTTCGCGATCAATCGGCTCGCCGAGGCTGGATGCCTGCATGTCGCTGTCACGTGGGGCGGAACGGCCGGTCATACGCAAAGCCAGTTGCACGAGGCCGGAGCAATCGATGCCGAAGCCGGATTTGCCGCCCCAGAGATAGGGCGTTTCGACGAAGCGGGCGACAACGGCGACGTAGTCGCTTTCGACGGGCATGCCGACCGGGCCGCAATGGTTGGCGACAAGGGCACCGCCATCGGCGAGCAGCAGATAACGGGTGCCGCGCGTCTCGGCTTCACCGATTGCGGTGACGGCGCTGCCCATGGACAGCGCAGCCTTGACCGGAAACCGCAGATCCGGGCCGGAATAGACGAAGGTGCGTGGTGCGAGAACAACATGGGTCGAGGCCGCGACAGGGCAAAGGTTGCTCTCTTGCAGATAGCCGACATAACCATCGGCATCGGCCTTGATCCAGGCCCAACCGTCGGCGCGATCCAGGACGCGAACCGTTTCTCCGAGCAGGAGCTGGGTGTCGATACCGGAGCCCTGATCCGGCCGTGGGCGCAAGTCGATGACCGGCTGGCCTACCATGGCGGGATCGCCATCGGTGAACCGTGCGGCCTCCACCTTGCCCTGCAAGGCGGCTTCGGCGAGATCGGGTCGGTAGGCGTTGAGCCTGCGGTCGAGCATCATGTCAGTTGTCCATCAATACGTTCATCGAGCATCAATCGCGGTTCATCAATCGGGCGCACGGGAGCCAAGCGAGCGGGCCTGGGCAATGACCCGATCGCCGAATTTTTCCAGAAACAGCGCGCCGCCGACCGTGCGCCTGACCACCACGCTGCGCCGATCAAGCTCGTCGCGGACGCGATCGACCAGGCCCATTTCGCCCAGTGTGTCCAGCGCCCGGGTGACGACCGGCTTGGTCACCTCAAGGGTTGCCGCAAGTCCGCGCACGGTATGCGGCGGCGGCACGAGATAGATCTCCAGCAGGATGGCGAGCTGACGCATGGTCAGATCCGGCCCGTCCGCGCGGACCTGCTGCAGCGTTACCCGGTGCCAGAGGCCAAGCGCCTGGGTTGCGGTCAGTTCAAGGCTCATGGCCGGGTCCCGAGATGGTCATTGCGGGCATCTTTCCGGCAAACGGGCTGCCGATGCAAGAGGCCCGCAAGGCCTGGTTATTTCCAGCCGGTCTGGAGATACCGGTACAAGGCGCGGATGCCCTGTGCTTCGCCACCGACCGGCGAATGCGGGCGCTCGCTCTGCGACCAGCCGAAGATATCGAGATGCAGCCAGGTGCGCTCCTTCGAAACGAAGCGCTTGAGAAAGAGGGCCGCGGTGATCGCGCCGGCCATGCCGCCGGCCGGTGCATTGGTCAGGTCGGCAATCTGAGCCTTGAGCATGCGCTCGTAACCCTTATGCAGCGGCAGCCGCCACAGGGGATCATCGACCTCGAGGCTGGCATCGGCGAGATCATCGGCCAAGTCTTCGTCATCGGTGAAGAAGGGCGGCAGGTCCGGGCCGAGCGCGACGCGCGCGGCACCTGTGAGCGTTGCCATGTCGATGAGCAGATCAGGATTTTCGGCATCGGCATAGGCCAGGGCGTCGGCAAGAATCAGCCGGCCTTCGGCATCGGTATTGTCGATCTGGACGGTCAAGCCCTTGCGGCTCTTATAGACGTCACCCGGACGGAAAGCATTGCCGGCGATGGAATTCTCGACCGCCGGAATGATCACCGTCAGGTCGATCTTCAGCTTGGCGTCCATGATCATCAGGGCGAGGCCGAGGACATTGGCGGCACCGCCCATGTCCTTCTTCATCAGCAGCATGGAGGAGGACGGCTTGATATCGAGACCGCCAGTGTCGAAGCTGACACCCTTGCCGACCAGGGTGAGCTTGCGATGACCCTTCTTGCCCCAGCGCATTTCGATCAGGCGCGGCGCGACCGTCGATGCGCGACCAACCGCATGGATGAGCGGGAAGTTCTTCTCCAGCAGTTCGTCGCCGGTGGTGACGGTGACCTCGGCCTTGTAATGCTCGGCGAGACGGCGGACGGCGGCCTCGATATCGGCCGGGCTCATGTCATTGGCGGGCGTGTTGATCAGGTCGCGGGCGAGATAGACACCGGCGAGCTGACGCTTGATGTCGGCCGCATCGGCATCCTGGGGGATGAGCAGCTTCGGTTCAGTCGGGCGTTCCGAGCGATAGCGATCGAAACTGTAGGCGCCGAGGCCATAGCCGAGCAGCAGGCGGTTGGCCGTCAGCGGCGCGGTTTCGACATGCCAGTCGCCGGCAGGCAGCGTGCGGGCGAGCTTGCCTGTGAGGAAGGGGCTTTCGGACGGATTGGAGCCAAGACCCAGAAGCGCGCCGCCAAGATGGCCGTCTTCGGTCGGGATCAGCAAAAGGGCGCCGGCCTCGGCCTTGAAGCCTGCCTTCTTCGCCCAGTCGAGGGCGAGCGGCTCGAGCGTGCCGGTCTCGACATGGGCCGGCGTGACCGCGAAGATCGGCAGGGTCTTGCCGCCCTTGGTGCTGAAATGAGTCGGGCGTTCTATGTACTGGAAGGGGGCCATGGCTGCTGCTTTCAAGAGAATCGGCGTCGAGCGAATTAACACTCCGTTAGGGTTAACAGATTATTGCTTGAGTGGAGGTTACGTCACGCTGTTGAGGCAGTTGGCGCAGAAAACCAGACTTTCGGGATAGCAATCATGGCCAACCGGCATATTTCCTCGCGCCGCCGCATGCAGACCCTCGGCGGAATAGGCCTTGTCCTCGCGGCGCTGACACTGAGCGGCTGTGCGGGCCGGGAAAAACCGCTGATCACCGGCTCTATTCCGAAACTGTCGAAGCCCGTCGATTCGATGACCGGGCCGGAACTGGCGCGGGCATCCGAGACGATCGGCAAGGCCTATGAGGCCAATCCGAAGGACCGCAATACCGGGCTCAGCTATGCCAATGTGCTGATGATGTCGGGCCGCAACGCGCAGGCGCTGGCCGTCATGCAGCAGGTTGCGATCGCCCATGCCAATGACCGGGCAGTGCTGGCGTCGCTGGGCAAGGCCCAGGCTGCGGCCGGGCAGCTGGAAAAGGCGCTCGGCACGATCGCCCGTGCCCAGACGCCTGACCGTCCCGACTGGAGGCTCTATTCGGCCGAAGGCGCCGTGCTCGACCAGCTCGGTCGCTCGGCCGATGCCCGCGGGCGCTACCGGATGGCGCTCGACATGCAACCCGGCGAACCGAGCGTGCTGTCCAATCTCGGTATGTCCTATGTGCTGTCTGGTGACCTGAAGACGGCCGAGACCTATCTCAACCAGGCATCGCAGCAACCGACGGCCGACAGCCGCGTGCGGCAGAACCTGGCTCTGGTGGTCGGCCTGCAGGGGCGGTTCCAGGAAGCCGAACAGATCGCCGCGCGCGAACTCGATCCACAGCAGGCGACTGCCAATCTCGAATATCTGCGCGGCATGCTGGCGCAGCAGAACTCCTGGAAGCAGCTTGCCGCCGACGGCAAGCCGAAGAAAAGCGGCTAAGGCCTGATCCGCGATAACGCGACAGGGTCATCGCCTGGTTAATCCGGGGAACCGTCTTCATCCGGCAGGACGAGGCGCGAACGGCCGCTGGTCAGATCCTGCACCAGCCGCGCCACCTGATCCTCATCGCCCAAACGCAGGGTGACGGCGAGCGTTGCACCTTGCGCTTCGAACGTCTCGACCAGCGACACATGCGGCAGGGCGAGCAGCCTTGCCTTGACCAGCGCCAGATCGGCAAAGCCGACAACCACCACACCTGTCAGCATCGGGATGATCTCGACCTTTTCGCCGAGGCGCAGGGCGGCCGCCGCCGAGCCGCCATAGGCGCGCATCAATCCGCCACTGCCGAGCAGAATGCCGCCGAACCAGCGGGTGACGACAACGGCGACGCCATCGAGATCCTGTCCATCGATCGCCTGCAGGATCGGCTTGCCGGCGGTGCCGGACGGTTCGCCGTCATCGGAAAACCGGTAGGCCTGTCCGAGGCGCCAAGCCCAGCAATTGTGGTTTGCCGTGTCATCGCGATGGGCGGCGAGGAAGGCCTTGGCCTCGCCCTCGCTGGCGATCGGAGCGGCAAGCGCGACAAAGCGGCTCTTCTTCACGTCCTGGGAAAATTCGACGGGCTGAAGCAGAGAAAAACGCATGGCGATGATCAGACTTTGATGGGGCCGAATGAAACGTCGCTCGACGGTACAGGGGCGCCTGCCCCGGTTCCAGCGGAAACCGGCGTCAGCGGATATGGGCGCGATTGCTCTCCAGCCATTGGCGCAGGGCGGCGATGACCGAGAGCCTGAGGCTCGCCCTCATCGCCAGCGCGCGGGCGAGCGCATGGTCGTCGGCGGGAAAGCCCATTTCGGCCATCACGGCGCGCGGCGACAGGCGCCTTGCGCGCATGACCGCTTCGATCCGCTCTATTGTGGCGGGAAGCAGGTAGCGGCCATTGGCAATCAGCGGCTCGACCGGAATGGTAGTGGTTGCAGTCGGGCGCACGTCTGCGGTCATGGGGGTCGCGCCACTGGCAACCATCGACGCCCTGTCATGCAGGAGAACAAGGGACGGCGCGATGCCGTTGGCCCGGGTTTCGGCTGCGACGAAGTCGAGGAAGGCGTCGCGGTCTTCCGTTGTGGCCTGGGCCCAGGCCTTGATCAGCTTCTTCAGATGATTGCGCTTGGGCTTTTTCGACATGACCGGCTTTCTCTTCGATCCCCGGTCCTTACCCCGCCCGGCGGCGGAGCGCGAGAAAAAATCATTGTCGATGGGAGACTTTGACGAAGGGCCGAATTCTCCAGCGACAACAGGCAGATCCTGCCCGGGGGATGCCGGTCCGGAGTGCTGGAATATTAGGAAAATCAGCTGCAGCGCAAGCAGTCATTAACCTTTATTTTCTACTGATGGAGTGCTTGCCAGCTCTCCCGTTTCTCGTCAGCGATCAGGTTTTCAATGCATCCTCCCCGCCAAAATTCCGTGTTTTCCACCAATGCCTTAGGGGAAAAGCCGACGACGACGCAGACGCCTGTGGCCGCTCCGGCTGCAACGCAGGCGACGGCTGCGCCGGGTCTGCCTGCATCGGGCAAGCCACGAACGGGAACCGATCAACTGGCGGCCAGCCAGATCGAAGGCCGCAGCGAGATGCCGGCCTGGCAGACCGCCTTCGTGCTGGGGCCGAACGTGCGCTTCACCCGCACGCCGGACAAGACACCAAATCAGGGGTTGGGCCAGCGCGGGGAACCCGAAACCGTGGAGTCGGTGGTGGCACCGCCGGTGGCGCAGGCTTCCGTGACCCCGCCAGCGGCAAAACCGACCGTCGACATGCCGCGTGCGCCGGCCTCGGTTACCCTGCCGCAGCCGCCGGATGCGGTCGGGGCACGGGCTCTGACCTACAAACTGCGCCGCGAACTGGCGCGCCAGCAGGCGGAACAGGCTGCCTGGGCGGCCGCGCATGGGCAGGAAATGCCGATGATCGCAACGCCGGCCCAGAGCCTTGCACCCGTCGCAGCGCCCACGCCTGCAATGCAGGTGAACCAGACACTGCAGGCCATGCAGGCAACCGTCGCCCCGGCACCGCGTGCGATGATGCCCACAAGGATTACCGCTTCGGCACCGAACGAACCGCGCGTGCAGCAGCCGACGATGGTGCGCAACGCCTTTCTGCGCGGTCCGATCCAGGCACAGCAACAACAGCAACAGCCGCAGCAAACAGTGGCCGCACCACCCCCTGCGCCTGCTTCTGGCCCCGTCCCTGCGGCGCAGGCAAAAGCTGTGACCGCGAATGCGGTGCAGGCATCGCATGGGTCGGCGAGCCTGGCTTCGGCGGCACAGGTTCCGGCCATTCCGGCGCAGGCACAGCCGGCCGTGGCCCCGGGTCGGGCACCGCTGGACCTGAGCGCATTGCTGTCGGACCATATCTTCTTCGAAGCGATGATAGACGTTGGTGATGCACCGGCCGAGGCGGTGGCGAACCTACCGGTCGGTCCTGCTGCAAGAGCCGCTGCCGCTTTGCTTGCTCCTCTCCGCCATGCTGCTCCCCATGCCTCACGGACGACGCTTCCCACGGTCATCCCGACGCAGCAACCGGTGCGCTCGCGGATCGCGGCGCGTGCCGAGGTGGTGCGCTATCGCCCGGATATGGCCGTTGAGCCGCCAACTGCGTCGCTGATCAAGCCCGTGTTCGACGCACCGGATGGCTCGGTGATTGCACTCTACCGTCAGGTTGAAGCACGCATGCCGATCGTTTTCGGCGACGCACAGGCCATGGTCGAGGCCGTGCCGGCCCTCAGCGAGGCAGCCTCCCCCCTGCAATCGCAGGCTTCCCCGGCACCGCAGCCGTTCACCAGCTCCCTGCCGATCGCCCAGGCGTTGAAGGCACGCCAGCCGCTTTTCCGCGAACAGCCGGCGCTGGCCGAGGGCGAATACGAACTGCCGCCGATCGATCTCCTGCAGGAAGCGCAGGTGCTGGATGCGCCGGCGATGAGCCCGGAGGCGCTTGAGCAAAGCGCAGGCCTGTTGGAAAACGTGCTGGAAGATTTCGGCATCAAGGGCGAAGTGATCGATGTGCGGCCGGGTCCGGTCGTCACGCTCTATGAATTCGAGCCGGCACCGGGGGTCAAATCCTCGCGTGTCATCGGCCTCTCCGACGATATCGCCCGTTCGATGTCGGCGCTGTCGGCGCGTGTCGCCGTCGTGCCCGGCCGTAATGTCATCGGCATCGAACTGCCGAACCCGGTGCGCGAAACGGTCTATCTGCGCGAACTGATCGAAACGGCGGACTATGCCGAGACGCGGTTCAAGTTGCCGGTCTGCCTGGGCAAGACCATCGGTGGCGAGCCGGTAATTGCCGAACTGGCCAAGATGCCACATCTGCTGGTCGCCGGGACAACCGGGTCCGGCAAATCGGTGGCGATCAACACGATGATCCTGTCGCTGCTCTACCGGCTGCGACCGGAAGAATGCCGGCTGATCATGGTCGATCCGAAAATGCTCGAGCTTTCGGTCTATGACGGCATTCCGCATCTGCTGACGCCGGTCGTGACCGACCCGAAGAAGGCGGTGATGGCGCTGAAATGGGCCGTGCGCGAGATGGAAGATCGCTACCGGAAAATGAGCCGGCTCGGCGTGCGCAATATCGACGGCTACAATTCACGCGCAGCCGCAGCCCGCGCCAAGGGCGAGACAATCCTGTGCAGCGTGCAGACCGGGTTCGACCGTTCGACCGGAGAGCCGATCTACGAACAGGAAGAGATGGACCTCGCGGCGATGCCTTATATCGTCGTCATCGTCGACGAGATGGCCGACCTGATGATGGTCGCGGGCAAGGAGATCGAAGGCGCGATCCAGCGGCTGGCGCAGATGGCGCGTGCGGCCGGCATCCACCTTATCATGGCAACACAGCGCCCATCGGTCGATGTCATCACCGGCACGATCAAGGCGAACTTCCCGACCCGCGTCTCGTTCCAGGTGACGTCGAAGATCGACAGCCGTACCATTCTCGGCGAGCCGGGTGCAGAACACCTGCTCGGCCAGGGCGACATGCTGCACATGGTCGGCGGCGGGCGCATTGCCCGTGTGCATGGTCCATTCGTATCGGACGAAGAAGTCGAAAAGGTCGTCGCACATCTGAAAACGCAAGGCCGGCCGGAATATCTCGGCACGGTGACCGAAGACGCCGACGAGATGGACGAGACGGCTGAGGAAGACAGCGCCGTGTTCGATAAGTCGGCCATGGGCGAAGAGGACGCCAGCGACCTCTACGACAAGGCAGTGAAGGTCGTGCTGCGCGACAAGAAATGCTCGACGTCCTATATCCAGCGCCGGCTTTCGATCGGCTATAACAAGGCTGCCTCGCTGGTCGAGCGCATGGAGCAGGAAGGCCTGGTCGGCCCGGCCAACCATGTCGGCAAACGCTCGATCATTGCCGGTGGTCGGGAGATCAGCCCGCTGCCGGACAGCGACATCGAAGGCTGAACGCGCTATCTTGGCGTGAGATGCCGACCGCAACAGAAGAATGGCGAAGTCTGGTTTCCACTGGCCATAATCCAAAGAAAACGGCGCCTCCCAAAGCGGAAGGCGCCGTTTTTCATGTTCCGGAACATGCCGGATCAGCTGTCAAAATCAGCTATCTGGCGTGAGCGTCATCGAGGTGCCGGTGGCGGCCAAGTTGAGGCCGAGCTGGCCGGTCACACTGATGGTCTGCAGGTGGATGGAACCGGAGGTGCCGCCGACCAGGATATTGGCACCGACGCCGGCGCCGACCGTGGCTTCCGCCGTGATGCCCTGGTAGAGACCGCCCAAGGAGCCGCGATGATATCCGGCTGTCGGGGCAAAAACCGCCCAGATCAGGCTGCCCTTGGTGGTGAAGCCGAGATCAACGCCCATCTTGCGCAGGGCGCCCGTGTAGCGGTCAAGCGGCTCGCTGCCGATGGTCGAGGTGAAGACGCAATCGACCTCCTTGGCAGAACCGACGACAAAACCGACACCGCCACCGACATTGCACTGGAGATAACCGATACGAACGCCGCCGCGCTGGTCAGCTTCCTCATAGGTGGGAACGGGATCCTGGCGGGACATATCAGCCGAGAAGGCTGTGCCTGCGCTGGCCAAAAGCGGCAGTGCAGCAAGCGCAACGGCGAGAGAATTCTTCATGGTGTACTCCTTCAAACTTGAACCTGCCCTCCGATGACCATGCATCCGAGCGGGTGGGCTAGGTGTGATTAACGCATATGGCGAAAGAATGATCCATCGGCGCTTTCACTTATGTTTCTGCGGTCGATCGGCATCGATTGACAGACGCAGCTACGCCGCGCATGGGCGCGAGCGGTGAAACGGCCGGACAGGCCCGCCCCAAATTCCGGCGACCACCGACAAGCGACCTCGCCCCAAAAACACTTCGGCGGCGTGCTGAGCACGCCGCCGAAGTGAGCATATCATTATGATCGTTGACGCTGACGTCAGTAGGACTGATAGGCGGAAACCACCGCTGCGATCTGGTCCGGGGTGAGCGCTGCGACCTGGGCCGTGGTGATGGCTTGCAGCTGCGCGCTCGACAGATTGCCGATATCCTCCGTCGACAGGCCGGCGAGGGCCGCGGAATTGATAGACGAGATATCCGCTGTCGAGAAGGTCGCCAGATCTTCGGCTTCGAGCGCTGCAATCTGCAGCGAGCTCAGGCCTGCAACCTGTGTCGGCGTCAGGACCTCGACCTGCTCGGTCGACAGGGAACCGATCTGGGCCGTGGTCATGCCGACAATCGCGCTCGGCGAGATTGCCACCATCTGTTCGGTGGTCAGGCTGGCAATATGGCTGGTGCCCAGTGCTGCGACCTGGATGGCATTCAGCGCGCCGATTTGCGCGGTGCTCAAGACCGAAACCTGGGCGGAGGTCAGGGCCCGGATCTGACTGAAGATCAGCGAGCCGAACTGAGCCGTGCTCAAGGCGGCGATATGGGCGGTCGACAGGGCGGCGATATTTGCCGTCGACAGGCCGCCGATCGCAGAGGCGCTGATGGCCGCAAGATCGCCCGTCGAGAAGGTCGCCAGATCCTCCGTCGTCAGAGCGCCCAGCTGTGTCGAGGTCAGGGCGCCGAGTTGAGCGGACGACAGAGCATCAATCTGGGCTGTCGACAGCGCGTCGATCTGCGCCGTCGTCAGGCCCGGAATGGCACTGGATCCCAGCGCGGCAACCTGGGCTGTCGTCAGCGACGCTAGATTCGAGACGGAGAGGCCCGAGATACCCGCCGCGCTGAGTGCCGCGATCTGCGTCGTCGTGAGGTTGCTGACCTGGGTCGCGTTCAGCGCACCAACCTGAACCGACGTCAGACCGTTCAACTGGTCTGCGCTCAAGGCGGCGATCTGCGTTGTCGTAAGAGCCGAAACCGTGGCCGCCGACAGTCCGGCAATGGCCGAGGCACTGATTGCCGCCATATCAGCCGACGAGAAGGTTGCAAGATCCTCCTGGCTGAAAGCACCGATCTGGGTGGCGCTGAGGGCAGCGATCTGCGTCGCGGACAAGGCATCGACCTGGCTGGTCGACAGCGCATCAATCTGGGCGGCGCTCAGGCCGCGGATCGCGGTCGCGTTCAGCGCCGCGATCTGATCCGTCGAAAGGGCTGCGATATTGCCCGTGGACAGACCCGGCAGAGCCGTCGAACTGAGAGCGGAGATCTGCGTCGGTGTGAAGCTGCTGATCTGGCCGGATTTCAGCGCCTCGACCTGGGTCGAATTCAACGATGCGATTTGCGCTGTCGTCAGCGCGGCAATCTGCTCCGCCGAAAGGGCGGCGATGTTGGCCGTCGACAGACCGGAGATCGCGGCTGCCGAGATCGCCGCGATGTCGGCGGACGAGAAGGTCGCCAGATCCGCCGTGCCCAGGGCTGCCAGCTGTGCCGATCCCAGCGCCGCAATCTGCTGGGTCGTGAGCGCATCAATCTGGGCGGTCGTCAGTGCTTCGAGCTGGGCCGTGGTCAGGCCAGCCACGGCTGCCGTGCTCAGCGCGGCAATCTGCTCGGCGGTCAGAGCTGCAATCGACTGGCTCGGCAACGCATTGACCTGCGACGAGGTGACGGCTGCCAGCTGCGCAGCGCTGAGCGCAGCCAGCTGCGCAGAGCTCAGCACTTCTACCTGGCTTGACGACAGGGCAACGAGCTGAGCCGTCGTCAATGCGGCGATCTGATCGGATGTCAGCGCCGCGACATTGGCGGTGGACAGGCCGGGCATGGCGGCGGCGGTTATGGCAGCCAGATCGGCGGTGGAGAATGTGGCAATATCGGCCGTGCCGAGGGCGGAAAGCTGCGCCGAACTCAGGGCGGCCACCTGCGATGGCGTCAGCGCCTCGACCTGAAGGGTGCTCAGGGCCTCGATCTGTGCTGCCGTCAGTCCAGGGATTGCCTTGGGGTTCAGAGCCGCGATCTGATCATCGGTCAGTGCGGCGATCGTGCCGGTGGCCAGACCGGAGACACCTGCGGACGACAAGGCACCGATTTGCGCGGTGCTCAGCGCTGCGACCTGCTGGGAGGTCAATGCTTCGACCTGGTTCGACGACAGGGCAGCGACCTGGGCAGTCGTCAGCGCTTCCATCTGGTCAGAGCTGAGGATCGCAACATTGCTTGTCGAGAGGCCTGCCATGGCCGCGGCGCTGATGGCCGCGATGTCGGCCGTCGAGAAAGTGGCCAGTTCGGCAGCACTCAGGGCGGCGATCTGGGCCGAGCTCATTGCACCCACAAGAACGGACGTCAGCGCCTCGGCCTGTTCGACCGACAGGGCCTCGATCTGGGCCGTGGACAGGCTTGCGAAGGCCTTGGTGCTGAGGGCAGCAATCTGCTCGGTCGTCAGAGCCGAAATGTTGCCTGTGGCCAGACCGGCAATGGCGGCTGCGGACAGGGCGCCAATCTGCTCTGGGGTCAGGGACGCTAGCTGAGATGTGCCCATAGCCTCGAGCTGGGCGGATGAGAGCGCTGCAACCTGGCTTGTGGTCAGGGCCGCCAGCTGATCCGGCTTGAGAGCGGCGACATTGGCGGTGGACAGACCCGGAATGGCCGCAGTGCGGATCGCGGCGATTTCTTCCGGTGTGAACGTTGCCAAATCCTCCGGTTCGAGGGCGGCCAACTGGTCGGACCCGAGAGCGGCGATCTGCGACGTTGACAGGGCTTCGATCTGCGCGGTCGACAGGGCATCGATCTGGGCGGAGGAAAGGCCGGACACGGCTTTCGTGCTCAGCGCCGCAACCTGGTCAATCGTCAGCGCTGCGATGCTTTCGCTGGACAGAGACTTCAGCTGGGCCGAGCTGAGCGCGCTGAACTGGGCGGCAGACAAAGCAGCGATCTGCGCGGAGGTCAGCGCTTCGATCTGCGTCGTCTTGAAGGCGGCAATCTGGCTCGTCTTCAGCGCCGAGGTCTGACTGGTTGTCAGGGCAGCGATCTGATCGGACGACAGGCCGCTGACAGCCGCCGTGCTCAGAGCGGCTATCTCCTCGGCGGAGAAGGTCGCCAGATCCTCGGTGCTGAGGGCAGCGATCTGCGCCGATCCAAAGGCTGCGATCTGGGTCGAGGACAGGGCATCGATCTGGGCCGCGCTGAGAGCGTCCACCTGCGACGATGTCAGGCCCGCAATGGCCTTGGTGCTCAAGGCGGCGATCTGGGCCGTCGTCAGCGAGCTGACGGTGGTGCTCGACAGGGCTCCAATCTGGAGCGAGGTCAGCGCACCAACCTGCGCCGTGGTGAGGGCGGCGATCTGGCTGTCGCTCAGCGCTGCGACCTGGGCGGTTTTCAGCGCGGCAATCTGCGCGGTCTTCAGCGCCGCCGCCTGTGCGGTGGTGAGTGCCGCGATACCATCCGACGACAGGCCCGTGATCGCAGACGCGCTGATGGCGGCGATCTCCGCGGGGGTGAATGTCGCAATGTCTTCGGCTTCAAGCGCTGCGATCTGGCTCGACGACATGGCCGCAATCAGCGTCGATGTCAGCGCTTCCGCCTGTTCGGTGCTGAAGGCGGCGATCTGGGTCGTGCTCAGGCCGCTGACGGCCTTGGTACTGAGGGCGGCGATCTGGGCCGGGGTCAAAGCGGCAATCCCGTCGCTGCTTAAAGCCTTGATCTGCGTCGCGCTCAAAGCGGAGAACTGCGCCGTGGTCAGGGCGGCGATCTGGCCGGTGCTGAGGGAAGCGATCTGATTGCTCTTCAGGGCTGCAATCTGGTTGGTCTTCAGCGCAGCCGCCTGATCCGAGGTCAGTGCCGCGATGTTCGTGGTGGAGAGACCGGCAATGGCTGCCGTTGAGATCGCAGCAATTTCCGCGGTGGTGAAGGTCGCCAGGCCTTCGGCGCTCAGGGCTGCAATCTGCCCCGAGTTCATCGCAACGATCTGTGCCGACGACAGAACCTCGACCTGCTCGGCCGACAAGGCCGCGACCTGCGCCGATGTCAGACCGGCGATGGCCTTGCTGCTAAGCGCGGCGATCTGCGCGGTCGTCAGGCCGGCCACGCTGTCACTCGACAGGGCCTTGATCTGGGCGGAATTCAGGGCGGCGAACTGTGCCGTCGTCAGATCGTCGATCTGCAAGGCGGAAATCTGGTTGGTCTTCAGGGCAGCAATCTGGGTGGTCTTCAGGGCTGCGGTCTGGGCCGAGGTCAGACCTGCAATCGCGGCCGAGTTCAGGCCTGTTATAGCCATCGAGCTGAGGGCTGCAATTTCTTCGGTGGTGAAAGTGGCGATATCCTCAGCACCCAGTGCCGTGACCTGGCTCGAGGTCAGCGCGGCGATCTGGGCCGCAGACAGTGCTTCGACCTGGGTCGTGCTCAGGGCCGCGATCTGCGTCGAAGACAGGCCGGCAATCGCCTTGCTGCTCAGTGCGGCAATCTGTGCCGTGGTCAGATCGGCCACCATCGCGCTCGACAGGGCCTTGATCTGGGTTGAACTCAGGGCAGCAATCTGGGTGCTCGACAGGGCGTCGATCTGGGCCGATCCCAGTGCCGCCACCTGGGTCGTCTTCAACGCGGTGATCTGGGTCGTCTTGAGTGCCGCGACCTGGGCTGACGTCAGCGCAGCGAGAGCTGCGGTGTTCAAGCCGCCGATGCCGGCCGAGCTGATGGCCGCGATCTCAGACGGCGTGAATGTCGCGATGTCCTCGGCGGCGAGTGCCGATATCTGGCTCGAGTTCAGGACCGCAATCTGGGCCGACGACAGCGCTTCGACCTGGGCGCTGGACATGGCAGAGATCTGAGCCGTGGTCAGGCCGCTGATCGCCTTGGTGCTCAGCGCCGCAATCTGCGCCGTGGTGAGCTCGGCGATGGAATCGTTGCTCAGGGCCTTGATCTGGGCCGAACTCAGCGCAGCAATCTGCGCGGTCGACAGGGCATCGATCTGGGTGGAGCTCAAGGCCGCGATCTGCGTCGTCCTCAAAGCCGCGAGCTGCGCGGTGGTCAGGGCTGCCGTATGGTCGGAACTCAGGGCGGCGATCGTGGACGTGGGCAGACCCGACAGAGCCGCTGTGCTGATCGCTGCAATTTCCGCGGTGGTGAATGTCGAGATGTCTTCCGGCGTCAGAACCGCGAGCTGGCTCGATTTGAGTGCCGCGATCTGGGCAGAGGACAGCGCTTCGATCTGCTGCGAGCCCAGACCGTCGATCTGCGCTGTGCCCAATGCTGCGATCTGGCCAGTGGCGAGACCTGCGATCTTGTCGGTGGTCAAAACCGACAACTGATCGAGGTTCAGGCTGACAATGGCAGACGTGGCAATCGCGCTGATCTGGGTTGCCGAGAAGACGGCAAGATCTTCCGTCTCCAGAGCGCCGACCTGCGCGGAGGAGAGCGCCTTGATCTGCGTGGTCGACAGGGCCGCAGCGTCTTCCGTTGTCCAGGCTGCGATGGCCGACGTCGAGAGGGATCTGATCTGGCTGACGCTCAGCGAAGGAATGGTCGTGCTCATAAACAAATCCCTTTGATTCTATCCAAACTAAAATCCACCAACGCCACCGCCGCCGTCAGTCCTGCTGTCCACCACGGCATGACAAAAACCCGGCACCAGGCTTTCACCGGGCGCGCAACGGCAGGCATGGAAAGACTTCAGCCCACCACATGGAACAATCTATGAGGGCATGGGCTTGCCCGAAGCTGATCTGCTTACGGGCAGCAGGCGGATTGGCGCGATAGACGGCATGTGATGTTTAGCTTGGTCCGACAGCCCAAGGCAGGTTGCAGTCCACCCGCGGGTAATCCGCAGGCCGTCATGCTGCGACAGCGTCTGGCGGGATGATGGGGCAGCTTGAGGCTGTGTCCGGGAGAAGATCGTCGCGGCGAACAGCGACTGGCCCCTGCTGGCGTGGCCGTAGCCGAGCCTCTGACTCAGCCGGTGCGGAATCAGCAGGGATCCGGCTTCGGCAAGCGCGGCTGCGGAAAAGATGGGAGTTTCTGAGAAAAGTGGGCGGGTGACCTGGCAAGTGCAATGGCACTTCGATCATGTCGATCGGGCTCGATCACATTTTCAGGGCCGACAGTAACGGTGCCAGACTTGCTGATCGGCAACGATGGCACGATCCGCTGCCTGCCGCTTCATTGCAATTTGAGTGGCGGCGCATTTGTGCATCACCGCTTGCCTGACTGTCCCCGCCGGCAGCACTGGAGGTTGAAGCCGATGGGGATGTCATTCATAGACGCTTGTCGACAATCTTCGACTGGCTGTCAGTGAAAGCCGGCGCCGGCGTTGGCAAGGCTGAACGGTTCCTTCGCCGATCCTTCCATGCCGGTGTTCAACATGTCCTGCATCAGCGACATAAGCGCCATTTCGAGAAAATATGTCGAGACGCCCAGATCCATCGATCGCGCGCGCTGGCAGGCGAACGACAGCATCCGGCTAATGGCCAGGATCTCCGCCATTTCTTCCTCTGGTTCAACATCCTGTTGTGTGACCATAGATCTTTGCATGTCCGCCCCCAAGTTACTTCCCCGAAACGCAGCATCGCTGCCCAGGTAGAAAGAAACCACAGAGAGCGTCACGTCATCGTCACGCGCTATTCAGGGAACCCAGGAAGGGCCGGCCATCTCAATCGCGAAGCGACGGATCGGTGACTTCGGCACCATCGGCGAGCGCCTTCACCAGCGCTACGACGCGGCGGCGTACCGTTTCGTCCTTGATCTTGAAGAAGGCACGGTTCAAGGCAAAGCCATCGCTCGACGCCATGAACGACTGCAGGGCCTGTGCTTCGTCGCTGGGTCGCGATTTCAACGCGGAATCGGAACTATCGACAGAATGGAAAAAATGCTCCACCGAGACGCCCAGAACGCCGGCAATCGCCTGCAGCCGGGACGCACCCACACGGTTGACGCCCTTCTCATACTTCTGCACCTGCTGGAAGGTGATCCCCAGCTTGTCTGCCAGCAAAGACTGACTGACACCGATGGTTTTGCGGCGAAGTTTGATTTGCAAGCCGACTTGAATGTCGATTGGATTGGCGCTTTTGATTGACATTTATTTTCCCCAGAGGCGGCTCAGTCGAACACATTGGCAATAGCATATATTCGTCGCGCCTCCGAAGAAAGCACAATCTGTCGATGAAGAAGCCGATGCTAATTTATTTCTATCCGTGAAAATTAAGCTTGCACGGATCTTGATCCATGATGCGCTTCAGAACCTTCGAAGCGCAGCGAAGGGCGCCGTTTCGGCTGGCAAGATGGCTCCAGCCCGGCACGGGAACGACGTCGAAGCCAAGCTCTTCCCAGAGCATACAATTCCGCGCATCATCATTGGCCAGAGGCTCGGCATCGGCGAACTGCGGCAGCCAGACCATCGGCTTCGACCGGCCTTCGCGAACGGCATTTTCAACGATGACGTTGTTGTAGAGCCGCGGCAGGCGCTTGCCGCTGTCCGGCGCGACGACGAAGGGCACCGGATTGCGGATCACGGCGAAGCCCTGTTCGACCAGCAGGGCCACCGAAGCATCCAGCAGCATGCGCGCATTGTCGACGAGAATGCTGCCTTGCTCGGCAAGATGCGGTTCGCCGACCAGCAGCAGCGGACGTCCCTCCTGGTGCAGCCCGGTCAGGGAAACGAACTGATCGACATGAAAGCCGTATTGGTGCAGCCGGCTGAAAGCGGTATCGGCCGATGCGGGTCCGCTGTGCAACCGATAGCCGAACACCGAGACGGGACGCGGGTCGAGCATGCGAAGCGGATTGCAAGACGAAGTATCCACTGGACTTGCCCGCTGCAGGTCTGAATGGCCGATCAGCCGGAAATCCCCCCCTACAAGCTGATTGCCGCCAGGCAAGTCCAGGGATAGTTCGGCAACGGCAACGGCGAGGAAGTCCGCAAGGCAGCGGCCCACCGGGTTTCCCGGCACAAGGACGAACTGCATATCGCATGCATGGTCAAAGCCAGTGTGTCGGGCGGAAGCAGTACGCACATGAAACATATCCTGGATCCACGGACCGGGCACAACGCCGGCGCTGCTGTCGAGCACGGCGAGCCGCAGCGAACAAAGCGAATCGAGACTCGCGATCCAGTTGTTCGCCAACCGCACAGCCGTGTCGTCGACCAGCAGGCAAACCTCGAGCTCTGCCGGAAAGGCCCTGATCAGGTTGCCGATGGGAACAAGGGGGCGGCATCCGCCGAAGACATCGGCCGACTGGAAGAAGGCGGTCGGGACAGCCAGTGCGATCTGGCCGATGAGGCCGCCGCAATCGGCAACAAGCGCCGGGGCCGCGACCGGGATGTGCGTGGCGACCGCAGGGGGGATCGGGGCCGTCATGCGGTCTCATCTCCCGGCTCCTGGCAGGCCAGCAGGTTGCGGAAAAAGACAGTCTCCTGAAACGTCCATTCGGGCGGTGCGGCGCCGGGCATGCCGCCGTCTTGCACCATCTGCAGAAGCAGCAGCGCATCGGCCTTCTTGACCGAAACCATATTGCGGGCGCATGTCGAGGCGATATCCGCATCATAGCCTGCAAGGGCGACCACCGCCTTCCAGGTTCGCCGGGAAAAATGCACGGACCGGGCAGCGGCGATCAAGCGTTGGCACTGCGTCTGGTCAAGCGTGTCACGCAGCCCCTCAATGGTCGCTTCGGCATCGACGAGCGAAACCGTCAGCGGGCAGAAATCCAGTTCGGCCGGACCATGGCTCAGAGCAACATCCGCGTCGGAAACGCGAGTGCCGAGACGGTATTGTTCGAAGACCTGCCCGAGGCCGAGCATGCCGAACATTTCGCATTCCACCGCTCTCAAGGCACCCATGCTTGCGGCCCCGATCACGATTATCCCACGCGACAGGGCATACAGAAGTTCCTTGTGCCAGACGGCGGCACAATCGCCATAGAGACCATCGATGAGGCCGATGATGCGGGCACCGGATCTGACAGCAGCCAGCACATCGCCGGCTGCGGCCGGCGGTTTGAACGTCATCGCGGAAAACGGCGCGCGATCCAGCCCGTGGATTGAGGGACCCGCGAACACGACGGTCTGTTTCGCCTGCCCCTTCATCCGAGAAAACCATCTAGGGCACCGGCGGAAAGCCGGTTCAAACTGGCACCGGCGGCGGAAAGCCCCCTGGCCAGCACGCGCACGACCCGGATCTCGGGAGCGGCTGTATCGAGCGGGAAGATGTAGATGTCCTCGACACCCCTGGCAAACAGATGATGGGCGAGCCTTTGCCATACGGCACCAGCCTGATCGTGGCTAGAAAGGTCAAGCGGAAGTAACTCCGTGCCTGAAAGGTCGCTTGCCAGGCGTTTCTCGGGCACGTTCCGATCTCCGACATAACGCTGCGGGGTCAGGTCATCGCGTGCACCGCTGATATCCGTCAGGCGGGACTGGACCGCTTCCAGCAGGGCGGCAATGGCGGCCTCGCCGCGGTCGAGGCGGCAGGCAACGCCCGCGACAACGCGCATGCCCGGCCCTTCCTGCCCGGCGACGGAACGCGGCAGGCTGGCCATGATCACCGGTATGCCGTTCGAACTGGTCAGATCGAAGAACCGCGCCGAAAGACCTGCCGCCTCGACCCTGGCGACCAACTGGTCGAGGGCGGGACACAGGCCGGATGGAAACGCCACCGGACGAAGGCCAAGCGACCGTGTGGCAAGGGCATCGACGAGGAAGCAGGCGTCGTTTTCTACCAGTTCCAGTAGGCCATGCAGGACTGTCCGGTCAAAGTCGAAACCCGCCGCCAGGCCTTGAGAACTCATGTGGAAGGCCTGGCGATCCCAGGGGAAATCCATGCGGTAGTCCATGCCGACCAGTTCGTAAGGGGCAAACACCGTGTGCTGATCGCGGACGGAATATCCCTGCACCCAGGCCCGTTCGCGGTCCGGATCAAGGTTTTGCCAATCAACCCGGGCCAGATCGTCGAGCGGCACGACGGAAAGACCTCGGCTGGCCAGAGACCGTACTGATCCGTATTCGCGGACATGTCTCTGCGTGTCCTCGGCGACGCCCCCCTCTATGGCCTCCATGACCGCCGAGATCTGCGCCTGCTCCTGGTTGAGACCTTTTCCCTGCGATACGGCAAGGCCGCGAGAGTTCGGCCTTGCGGCAAACCAGACAGGCACGCCGATGATATCGAGATCCGTGAGATCCCCGAGGCGGGTGATGCCGAAACGCCGCAGGGCAACGGGATCGAGTGCCGCGAAGCCGGCAGTATCCTGCCGGCCGCGATCTGCGGATAGTGCGCCCATCGGCGGCGTATCTGCGCGAGTGCTCAGGGACGAGCGCTCAGGGAGCGGAGTTCGGCTTATCCGAAAGGATCGCTTCGAACAGCGTGCCGGTAACCGAGCCGCTCGGGCCGACGGCGTGCAGCGGGCTTTCGATCGGCATCTGGATGACGCGGTTGAAATCCCAGCTGGTATCGACCACCTCGCCGACAAGGGCGAAATCGGCTTCGGAGACAGACGCTCCTCCGGCGATCAGGGCCTCGATGCCCTGGATCTGGATCTGGTCGAGCGCCGTATCCGACTGGCCGTCCTGGCCGGCCATCATCGCTTTCGCCGCGGCGGCAATGCGCGCATAGCCGTCAACGCCGGGATGGCTTGCCTCATAGGCGACGATGACGTCATGCGCCACCGAAGCAACCCGCAAGGGCGCCGTCCGCAGGAACAGCACACCAAAACCCTTCTTTCCAATCACGTAAAACTGAGAACCAGCCATAGTCATTATCCCCTATTTGATACCCGCCAATCGAAATGCCTGAAAAAGCTTCTCATTCGCCGCCGGATTGCGATCCGGCGACAAACCACTGATTTCCCGGGCGGTCATGCCCGGATAATTTTCCTGAAGACGACGCGCTGTTTCCCTGGCCGCGAGCAGATTTCCGCTCAGGGCGTGGCTTGCCGTGAGCACCCTCAGCGCCGGCTCGTCGTCTTCCATGTTGCCACACAGCTGCAAGGCCGTCTGATATTCCTCGCGCTTGAGCGCGATGCTCGCCCCGGCCCACCAATAGATGTCCGGTGCAAACGGGTTGAGATCGATCGCCTGCTGGAAGCGCTCCCAGGCAAGGCTGAGCTCGCCGAAATGCGCCAGCGCATCGGCATGCTGCAGAAGCAGATCGGCCGAATTGGGCGCCAGAGCCTCCGCTTCGAAGAACTTTTGCGCCGACGTCTCGAAATCGCGCTGGTAGAGTGCCACGACGGCGGACATCCAGTGCCCGATCCCCAAGGCAGGATCACTCTCGACCGAGGCTTCGGCCTCGGCCTTGGCACGGTGCAGCAGATGCGGATCGTTGCCGCCCAGCATCAGCCACTCGAGCTGCAGGGTCTGGGCAATGCGGGCACGGGCAACCGACATGCCCGGGTCGAGATCGGCGGCCTTGCGGAATTCGGCGCGGGAACGGCGAAGGAGCGGCAGATCGCATTTGCCACTGAGCATCTGCTGGCCGGATAAAAGGTGGTGATAAGCGCCGGCGTCATGCAGCCGCGTCGGCTCCATCTGCAGGCGTTCGATCTGTTCGGCAAGGGCAGCGGCAACCTGCTTCGACAAGAGGCGGAAGGCGGCATGGAGCTGCCTGTCGTTGAGCACCACTTCCAGCGCCCATTTGATCTCGCCGGTTTCCTCCTCAATCAGGGCGAACGACACGCGCATCTGGTCGAAAACGGTGGCCTCGACGCGGTAGTCCGCGCGCAGGGCGCCGTAGCTGTCATCCGACCGACTGCCGGCGGCAAAGCTGCTGTGGGGCGACAGAACGGCAAAGGTGCGAAACCGTACCAGACTGTTGGCAATGTCCTCGACAAAGGCCTGGACGATCGAGCCGGCCGAGGCGCCATCGATCCTCGCGGGCCGGATGAAGGCGACGCGCGGCCGCTTGCCCGTTGCACGGATCGGCGCGGGACTGTCCTTTTCGCCATGGCTTGCGGCATAACCCTGGACGCGGCGGCGCAGCGCCAGCGTTGCCGGCTCCGGTCCCCTGCCCTCGATGCGCAACTGGCGGACAAGCCTGTCGTAGATCCGTTCTCCGGCCGCGAGATCACCGGCCCGAGCGTAGGCGGCAATCACCATCCGGTAGGTTTCCTCCCGATCTTCCTCAAGTCGCAAGGCGCAATCGGCAAGCGCCGGGATCTGCGCCGCCGTCCGGCCGCCGAAGCGCGTCGTATCCTCCAGCAACTGGCCGAGCGAACCGAAGAACAGATCCTTCATCCGATTGCGCTCGCTCAGCAGCCACAGATGGAACTGCTCCTGGCCGGTGTCTGCGCCGTGCAGCAATTCACCTTCGACCGCGAGGAGGCCTCGGGTGCGGACAGCAATATCGTCGGACTGAACCGCGGACAGGAAAAGCGCCAGATCGGAGCGGCTGGCCATCGGGCCTGCGGTCAAGGCCGTGGCAGACATGACGATCAGGGGATCTTCTTCGGAGGCGAACGACTGCAGCCGGGACAGCAGCTGGCGCAGATTGCCCATTGCGCGCTTCTGCTCGACATCCTCCCACAGCAGGGAGGCCGCGGCCTGGCGCGTCAGAATCTGTCCCGGAGAGAGCAGGATCGCGGCGATCAGAACAAAACCCTTGGCCGGGAAAAACGCCTGTTTCCCCACCTCGAACCGTGGCACGCCGAAAAGCCGAATCGCTATGTGTTCTGTGTCCCCAAACACGTGTCACCCCACAATGATTTGCGTATCTAACAATGACCAATGAGAAATTGAAAGTGTTTTCGCCTTCCCTTTGACGTTGATGTGACACCATCTGCAATAACGTTTTTGCAAAGAAGGAGAGCAAAGGAGCCGGAACAGCGGAGCAGTTCGGTAAAAGAGGAAATGACAAACAATTTAATATTTAATCGTACTTATATGACATTTACATTGCATTCTGAACCCTATCAGCGCGCCGACGACGTTGGCTACGCGGTGACTGAATTCATGTGGTTCGATGGAAAGCCATTCTATCCGATCGGGGCTTTGGCAGACGCCAGGATTGCCGCACTGCGACTGTCGGCCGGCGCCTTCGATGAAGGCGACGAGGACAATCTCGACCTGATCTTCCAGATGCGCGAAGCCGGTGGCGGGCATTTCTTCGAAGTCGTCCTGCGGTCGAACACAGGCACTTCCTATGCCGGCTGGCTCTGGGGACAGGAGCTCGAAGTGCTGAACGACGTCGAGGCCAACCACCGCGTTCTGCTGGTCGAGTGCAACGGTTCGAAGATCCGCTACGCCTACAATGATGAAAAGGGCCGCTATACATGCGACGGACCGAACGCCAAATCCAAGCTGTCCTTCCGGCACGCCATCAAACGGCTTTCCGCCGGATAATCGTCATTGCACCGAATTTGGTCGCCAACCAAGTTGCGTTGTGGAAATTATGCTAGTGGGAACAATTGGCTAGGCCAATGATGGCGGACAGGGTGGGATTCGAACCCACGGTACGCTTTCACGCACACACGCGTTCCAGGCGTGCGCCTTAAACCACTCGGCCACCTGTCCTTTGTCGGCCTGCATCGTCAGACGCAAATCGTTGGAACGGCGCGATATATACCGATGAATTTCAGCGGATCAACCTAAATCTGACAGTTTTTTGACTTCTGCGATCAAATACCTATCTATAGGGTCCGAAGGGCGGCGGGCGCAGAGCCCGACCTTCTGCCAAGGCCGGGGAGTTCGTGGTGCGGCTTATCTTCAGAGTGTTGAGTTTCCTGGCGCTGTGCCTCGGCGTGATCGCCGGCAGCGTTGATTCCATTGCTTCGGTTTCGGCCTCGCAGATTTCCCTGACCCCGGTGGAGGCGGCGTGGATGGATCTCAGTCCCTCCAGCCTTTCAGCCTTGCAGGGCTTGATCGAAAGCCAGCTCGGCTCGGCCGCATCGACGGCATTTGCCGGTCTGGTTCTGCCGCAACCGGCGTTTGCCGCCCTGCTGGCGCTATCGCTTCTGTTCTGGATGATCGGTTACAAGAAACCGTCGCCGGCCGGACGCTTCGCTGCCTGAATCGCGTTACATATAGAGAGGCCGGAAACGCCGGCCATTGGAGGCCACGATGTTTCTGATCGACATGTTCAACAAGAAGACGGTCATGCCCACCACGGAGACGGCCCTGCCGGGACGCGCTGAGGCAATCCCGACGGCCGCGACACATTTCATCTCCGGCGCAGCGCTGAAGGGGCCTTACCCCGAAGGCAGCAAAACCGTCTATCTCGGCATGGGCTGTTTCTGGGGCGCCGAGCGGCTGCTCTGGCAGACACCGGGCGTGCAGGTCACGGCCGCCGGCTACCAGGGTGGGATCACGCCCAATCCGACCTATCAGGAAACCGTCACAGGGCTGACCGGCCACACGGAAGTGGTGAAAGTGGTCTTCGATCCGGCGCAAATCACGCTGGAAGCGCTTTTGAAGATCTTCTTTGAAGCGCATGATCCGACCCAGGGCATGCGCCAGGGCAACGATATCGGCAGCACTTACCGCTCGGCGGTCTATGTTGAAGACGAGGCGGACATGGCGCTGGCGCTAAAGGTGCGCGACCGCTTCCAGGAGGCGCTGACGAAAGCCGGGCACAGCAGCCGGGTCACCACCGAAATCGCGGTGGCCGGTCCGTTCTACTATGCCGAGGATTATCACCAGCAGTATCTGGCGAAGAATCCGAACGGCTATTGCGCTCTGCGCGGCACAGGCGTGTCCTGCCCGATCACACCCGCCGCCTGACGTGAATTGCCCAAAGCGGCAGCACAAACCCCATTGATCTGACTGAATTTTCAGCGCCAGACGCTGAAAATTCAGCAACTCTGTGAATCTTTACCAGATGAAAAAAATCTGGTGAATTTTTGTCAGAGCCATGCAAGGATGCGCGCCAGCCAGAGCCTCTGGAAAAGGGGGTGGCGGTTCCGCAGACATGTCTTCTTTTCAGGAGGCTTGCGGGAGGACCCAACAAGATCAATAGCAACAACAGGGCTGCACAATGAAAAAACCCCTCTTGAGTCTCTTTGCCTTGGCCGCGATGTCGGCGACCGCGCTTGCGGCCGACATCAAGCCGGCGCTCGTCTATGGTACGGGCGGCAAATTCGACAAGTCGTTCAATGAAGCTGCCTTTGCCGGCGCCGAAAAGTTCAAGGCCGAAACCGGCGTCGACTATCGCGATTTCGAGCCGACTGGCGATACCCAGGGCGAGCAGGCGATCCGCAATTTTGCCTCCAAGGGCTTCAACCCGGTGGTTGCCGTTTCCTTCGCCTGGACCTCTGCTGTCGAGAAGGTTGCCGCTGAATTCCCAGACACCAAATTCGTCATCGTCGACAGCGTCGTCGAACTGCCGAACGTGCGCTCGGTCGTCTACAAGGAACATGAAGGCTCCTACCTCGTCGGCCTGCTGGCAGGCCTCGCATCGAAGACCGGCAAGGTCGGCTTCGTCGGCGGCATGGACATCCCGTTGATCCGCAAGTTCGAATGCGGCTATGAGCAGGGCGCACGCGCTGCCAAGGCCGACATCGAAGTGTTCCAGAACATGACCGGCACGACCGGCGCTGCCTGGAACGACCCGGTCCGCGGCGGCGAACTGACCAAGAACCAGATCGACCAGGGCGCGGACGTTGTCTACGCAGCGGCCGGCGCCACCGGCCTCGGCGTCCTGCAGACGGCTGCCGACAACGGCAAGCTGTCGATCGGCGTCGATTCCAACCAGAACCACCTGCATCCGGGTTCGGTCCTGACCTCGATGGTCAAGCGCGTCGACCTCGCGGTCTACAACGCCTTTGCCGATACCAAGGGTGACAAGTTCACGCCTGGCCTGCTGTCGCTCGGCGTTGCCGAAGATGGCGTTGCCTACGCTCTCGACGACAACAATGCCAAGCTGATCACCGACGACATGAAGGCTGCCGTCGAAAAGGCGAAGGCCGACATCATCGCCGGCACCGTCAAGGTGCACGACTACATGTCGGACAATTCCTGCCCGAAGTGATTTGAACCGGGCGCAAGGTGGCTTAAAGTCGCCTTGCGCCCTTTCCATGTCTGGGGGACAGGCAATGAACGAGAAGAGCCAGGCACCAGCGATCGAACTGGTCGGCATCGACAAGAAGTTCGGTGCGGTGCATGCCAACAAGAATATCAACCTTACGGTTGCCAAGGGCTCGATCCACGGCATTATCGGCGAAAACGGTGCGGGGAAATCGACCTTGATGTCGATCCTCTACGGTTTCTACCAGGCCGATCAGGGCACAATCCGGATCGCCGGCGAAACCACGACCATCAAGGACAGCCAGGCGGCAATCGCTGCCGGCATCGGGATGGTGCACCAGCATTTCATGCTGGTCGAGAATTTTACCGTTCTGGAAAACCTGATGCTGGGTGCCGAAGGCGGCGCGCTGCTCGCCAAGGGAACGGATGCCGCGCGGGCGGCGCTGAAGAAGCTGGAAGAGGACTACGAACTGGAGGTCGATCCCGACGCGATCGTGGAAGAACTGCCTGTTGGCCTGCAGCAGCGGGTGGAAATCCTCAAGGCCATGTATCGTGGCGCGGAAATCCTGATCCTCGACGAGCCGACCGGCGTCCTGACACCGGCCGAGGCCGATCACCTGTTCAAGATCCTCGGCGTGCTGCGCGACCAGGGCAAGACCGTGCTTTTGATCACCCACAAGCTGCGCGAAATCATGGCGATCACCGATACGGTGTCGGTCATGCGGCGCGGCGAGATCGTGGCAACGCGCAAGACGTCCGAAACCACGGTCGAAGAGCTGGCCGAGCTGATGGTCGGCCGCCGTGTTCTTCTGCAGGTCGACAAGGGTGCCGCCAATCCGGGCGAGGTCTATCTCTCGGTGCGCAACCTGACGGTCAAGGACGGTCGTGGCGTGACCATGGTCGACAATGTCTCGTTCGACGTGCGCGCCGGTGAGATCGTCGGCATTGCAGGCGTCGCCGGCAATGGCCAGAGCGAGCTTCTCGAAGCGATCACCGGCATCCGCAAGCCGACATCGGGCGAGATCTTCATCTGTGGCGAACCGGTTGCCGGCTACGATCCGGCCAAGCTTCGCTCGATCGGCGTCGCCCATATTCCGGAGGATCGCCATCACATGGGTCTGGTGCTCAGTTTCGAGGAAAGCCAGAACGCCATTCTCGGCTATCACCGCGACGACAAATACGGCAAGGGGCCTTTCCTGGCGCCGGACCTGATCCGCCAGGCGGCAACGGTCGATATCGAGAAATACGATATTCGCCCGCCGAACCCACGGCTGAAGACCGCCAATTTCTCCGGCGGCAATCAGCAGAAGATCGTGGTGGCGCGCGAGATCGAGCGCGATCCGAAGCTTCTGATCGTCGGCCAGCCGACGCGCGGCGTCGATATCGGCGCGATCGAATTCATCCACAAGCGCATTGTCGAAACGCGCGACGCGGGCAAGGCCGTGTTGCTGGTCTCGGTCGAACTTGACGAAATACGCTCGCTATCGGACCGCATCCTGGTGATGTTTGCCGGCAAGGTGGTCGGGGAAAAGACCCCGGATACCGGAGAACAGACCCTCGGCCTGATGATGGCCGGCATCGCCGCGTGAGGAATTCATGAGTACCGCTTCCTTTCCCCTTCCAAGATGGATCGACTATGCCGTCTTGCCGCTGCTCAACCTGATGCTGGCATTCCTGGTTTCCGGCCTTGTCGTCTGGATCATCGGTGAAAATCCGATCGAGGCACTGAAACTGATGCTGAACGGGGCGCTGGGCCGCGGCGAAGGCATCGGCTTTACGCTGTTCTATGCGACCAACTTCATCTTCACCGGCCTTTCGGTGGCGGTCGCCTATCACGCAGGCCTCTTCAATATCGGCTCGGAAGGCCAGGCCTATCTCGGCGGCCTGGGTGCAGCTCTGGTCGCGCTGGCGCTCGACCACTACGTGCCGTGGTATGTCACCATGCCGTTCGCGATCCTGGGTGCGGCCGCATTCGGCGGTCTCTGGGCGCTGATCCCGGCCTGGCTGCAGGCCAAGCGCGGTAGCCATATCGTCATCACCACGATCATGTTCAACTTCATCGGCGCAGCGTTGATGGTCTATCTGCTGGTCAATGTCATGATCGTTCCGGGCAAGATGGCACCGGAAAGCCGGACCTTCCTTGAAGGCGGGCAATTGCCCAAGCTCGATTGGCTGATGGCGATGTTTGGCTTGAAGCTTGGACCGGCGCCGTTCAACGTGTCGTTCCTGATCGCGCTGGTGATGTGTTTCCTGGTCTGGGTGCTGATCTGGCGGACCAAGCTCGGCTTCGAGATGCGCACGCTCGGCCTCAGCCGTTCGGCCGCCGCCTATGCCGGCATTCCCTATACAAAGATCGTCATCATCACGATGCTGATTTCCGGCGGTCTGGCCGGGATGATGGCACTGAACCCGGTGCTCGGCGCATCGGCACGCCTGCAGGTGGAATTTGTCGGTGGCGCCGGCTTTGTCGGTATCGCCGTCTCGCTGATGGGCCGTAACCATCCGATCGGCATCATCATTGCCGCCATCCTGTTCGGGGTTCTCTATCAGGGCGGCGCCGAACTGTCGTTCGACATGCCAAACATCACCCGCGAAATGATCGTCGTGATCCAGGGCCTCGTGGTCCTGTTTGCCGGCGCGCTCGAATACATGTTCAGGCCGGCGCTCGTGCGGGTCTATCAGCAGTTCACCAAGGGTTGAGGGCCGTCCGATGGATTTCTTCGATATCGTCGTCAGCATTCTCGGCTCGACCATCCGCCTGTCGATCCCGCTGATCTTCACCGCCCTTGCCGGGCTGTTTTCCGAACGCTCCGGCATTTTCGACATCGGCCTGGAAGGCAAGATGCTGGCGGCGGCCTTTGCCGCGGCCTCGGCTGCCTATGTCACCGGCTCGCCATGGATCGGCCTTGCGTCGGGCGTCGGCGTCTCGATCGGCTTCTCGCTGATCCACGGCTTTGCCTCGATCACCAATCGCGGCAACCAGATCGTCTCGGGCGTGGCGATCAACTTCGTCGCCGCCGGCCTGACCGTCGTGCTCGGCCAGGCCTGGTTCAGCCAGGGTGGACGCACGCCGCAGCTGCCGGCTGAAGGCCGGTTCGGTCCGATCAAGCTGCCGGGCGCGGATGCGGTTCGCGATGTGCCGTTCATAGGGCCGCTCTACGCCAATGTCATTTCCGGCAACAATATCCTGACCTATCTCGCCTTCGTTGCCGTGCCGCTGTCGTGGTGGGTGCTCTACCGCACCCGTTTTGGCTTGCGACTGCGGGCCGTGGGTGAAAATCCGGGTGCGGTCGATACCGCCGGCATTTCGGTGACATGGCTGCGCTACCGCGCGGTCATCGTCGCCGGCCTGCTCTGCGGCTTTGCCGGCACCTATCTGGCGATCGCGCAATCGGCGGCCTTCATCAAGGACATGTCGGCCGGCAAGGGCTTTATCGCGCTCGCTGCGCTGATCTTTGCCAAGTGGAAGCCGGTGCCGGTGATGTTCGCCTGCCTTTTGTTCGGCTTTCTCGATGCGCTGGCCAACTTCATGCAGGGCAAGCAGGTTCCGCTGATCGGCGAAGTGCCGGTACAGATCTTCCAGTCCCTGCCCTATATCCTGACCTGCATCCTGCTTGCAGGCTTTATCGGCGCAGCCAACCCGCCCAAGGCCGGTGGCGTGCCCTATACGAAGGAGCGCTAGAATGGCTCACGACCTGTTCGAGGCCGCACGCGATGCGATGAAATTCGCGCATGCGCCCTATTCGAAATTCCCGGTCGGCGCGGCAATCCGCGCCGATGACGGCCGGATCTATACCGGCGCCAATATCGAGAACCTGTCGTTCCCGCAGGGCTGGTGTGCCGAACCGACGGCGATCGGCTGCATGATCATGGGCGGGGCTAAAAAGATCGTCGAAATGGCGGTCATCGCCGAGAAGCTGGCACTTTGCCCGCCCTGCGGCGGCTGCCGGCAAAAGATCTCGGAATTCGCCAGCGCCGGCACCAAGATCTATCTGTGCGACGAGGTCGGCGTGCAGAAGACCATCACCATGGACGAGTTGCTGCCGTTCAGCTTCAAGACCGAGTTGCTCGGATGAAGGCCGCCGTCGATCTGCTGGTCGAGCGGCTGAACGGGCTGATGCCGCGTATCGCCATCGTGCTCGGCTCGGGCCTCGGCTCGCTGGTCGAGGAAGTCACCGAGGCGATCCGCATTCCCTATAGCGAGCTTCCCGGCTTTCCGGTGAGCGCCGTGTCCGGCCATGCCGGAACGCTGGTTGCGGGTTACCTCGGGCAAGAACCGGTGATCATGCTGGCCGGGCGCGTGCATTATTATGAACATGGCGATGCCAGTGCCATGCGGGTGCCGATCGAGACGCTGATGGGTTTGGGGGTCAGATCGCTGATCCTGACCAATGCGGCTGGCTCGCTGCGCGAAGACATGCCGCCCGGTTCGGTGATGCAGATCACCGACCATATCAATTTTTCCGGCCGCAACCCACTGATCGGCGAGCCGAGCGACAACCGTTTCGTCGGCATGACCTCGGCCTATGATGCGGCCCTCGCCCAGGCGATCCGCGATGCGGCAGCGGCCGAAGGCGTGCCGCTATCGCAGGGCGTCTATATGTGGTTTTCTGGCCCAAGCTTCGAAACGCCGGCGGAAATCCGCATGGCGCGGGTTCTGGGGGCGGATGCGGTGGGCATGTCGACCGTTCCGGAAGTGATCCTGGCGCGATTTTACGGACTGCGCGTGGCGGCGGCATCGGTGATCACCAATTTCGGCGCCGGCATGACCGGCGGCGAACTGAGCCACGAAGAGACAAAAGACATGGCGCCGATCGGCGGCAAACGGCTGGCCACCATCCTGAAGCGGATGATCGCCGGCGGAGGAACAGACCTTGGATAATCACGAATTGCGCGCCGTCGCGACACGGGCCCTGTCGCTGCTCGACCTGACCAACCTGAAGGACGATTGCACGCCGGAACAGATCGTCAGCCTCTGCGCCAGGGCACAGACGGCGTTCGGCCCGACAGCTGCAATCTGCATCTGGCCGCGCTTCGTCATGCAGGCCCGCACGCTGCTCGGCCCCAACAGCCCGGTCCGGATCGCCACCGTGGTCAATTTCCCGGCCGGCGATGCCAAGATCGAGGATGTACTGGCCGAGACCCGCGACGCAGTGGCCGACGGCGCCGACGACATCGATCTGGTCATTCCCTACCGCGCGCTGATGGCCGGCAATGAACACGCGGTGACCGACATGGTGACGGCGGTGAAGGCCGCGTGCGGATCGGCGATCCTGAAGACCATCCTGGAAACCGGGGAATTGAAGGACAAGAACCTCATCCGCAAGGCGTCCGACCTGTCGATCGCGGCCGGCGCCGACTTCATCAAGACCTCGACCGGCAAGGTTGGCGTCAATGCCACCCTGGAAGCGGCAGACATCATGCTGCAGGCGATCCGCGACAGCCGCAAGAAGGTCGGCTTCAAGCCAGCCGGCGGCATTGCCAATGTGATGGATGCGAGCCTCTATCTGCGGCTGGCCGATACGATCCTGGGCGAGGACTGGGCGATCCCCTCGACCTTCCGTTTCGGTGCATCCGGCCTGCTGGACGACATCATCGCCGTTCTTTCCGGCGAGCGTTCGGCCACCAACACATCGGGGTATTGAGACAATGTTGCCGCAGGAAATCATTCGCCGCAAACGCGATGGCGGCACACTGACATCGGATGAAATCACCGGCTTCATCGAAGGCCTCTCCAACGAGACGATTTCGGAGGGTCAGGTGGCGGCCTTTGCCATGGCGGTGTTTTTCCAGGGCATGACGCCGGAGGAGATCGTGGCGCTGACACTGGCGATGCGCGATTCCGGCGAGGTGCTATCTTGGGCCGGCGTCGGCAAGCCAATCGCCGACAAACACTCGACCGGCGGCGTGGGCGACAATGTCTCGTTGATGCTGGCACCGATCGCGGCGGCCTGCGGGCTGGCGGTACCGATGATTTCCGGCCGCGGGCTTGGCCATACCGGCGGCACGCTGGACAAGCTGCAGTCGATACCGGGCTATGACGTGATGCCCTCACCGGCAACCTTCCGACGCACGGTCGACACGGCGGGCTGCGCGATCATCGGCCAGACCGGCGACCTGGCACCGGCAGACAAGCGTCTCTATGCGATCCGCGATGTGACGGCGACGGTCGAATCCATCCCGCTGATCACCGCCTCGATCCTGTCGAAGAAGTTGGCAGCGGGGCTCGAAAGCCTGGTGCTGGACGTAAAATTCGGCAATGGCGCCTTCATGGCGAGGCCCGAGGATGCCGAAGCGCTGGCGCGCTCACTGGTCAGGGTGGCGAATGGCGCAGGCGTGAAGACTACGGCGCTGCTCACCGACATGAACGAGCCCTTGGCCGATTGCGCCGGCAATGCGATCGAGGTTCTGAACGCGGTCGAATTCCTCAAAGGCCAAAAGGCCGGCACCCGGCTGGAAGAGGTCACGCTGGCTTTCGGCGCCGAGATGCTGATCAATGCTGGTGTCGAGAGCGATATCGCCGTGGCGCTGTCGCGCTGCCGTAAGGTCCTGGCATCGGGCGCGGCAGCCGAGATCTTCGGCCACATGGTCAGCGAACTCGGTGGACCGGTGGACTTCATGGACAAGGCGACAGACTATCTGCCGCGCGGCAAGGTGGAAGTGCCGGTTCTTGCCGATCGGGATGGCTATCTGTCTTCCTGCGACACGCGGGGCCTCGGACTTGCCGTCGTCACGCTCGGTGGCGGGCGCCAGCGGCCGAGCGATGCGATCGACCACGGCGTCGGGATCTCCGGCTTCAAACCGCTTGGAACCATGGTTTCCAAGGGCGAGCCGATCGCCTTCGTGCAGGCCAATGATCAGGCGAGTGCCGAACAGGCGGCCAGGACAGTGGCAGACTGCTACAAGATCGGCGACGGCAAGCCAGCCGCCTCGCCCGTGATCGGCATGCGGATTTCGGCAGAATAGACGCGGACTACTGGACGAGGCGCAGGGTGCCGCCATCGGCGGTGTAGGACTTGAGTTTCTTCAGGAAGCTCATGCCGATCAGGGTCGATGACAAAGCCTTGTCCTTGAGCACGAACGCATCGACATCCCGCACACGGATACTGCCGATCTCGATGCGGTTGAGAACGACATGTGCAGCCTGGGTCGTTCCATTGGCGGTGCCGACCGGATATTTGTAGTCCAGCGATGCGGGGCTGAAGCCGAGCCGGCGCGCCGTGCTTTCGTTGATCGCGACCGCTGAGGCGCCCGTATCGATCATGCCATCGACCTGCTTGCCGTTCATCCGGAAACTGCCGGCATAGTGACCACCCTGCCCGGCTTTGAGCACCGTTTGGCCCGGCGACGCGCTGGCCGGTGTTGCCGCTGGACGATCCGTACCCGTATCCTTGTCTGCTGCCACTATCCGGCTCTGGTCGAACATTTTCCAAACCGCCGGCACCTGGCTGGCAGCCAAGGCGATAAAGGACACGGTGATCAGGGTGCGGACGAACATCGGCGCTCCAGAATTGCAACCGGATGATCCTAGCATCGCCTTACTCACGGAAAATAAGCGCAGAGGCAAAAACGGCCCGAAGCGAGGCAACGGGCCGTCAATTTCGAAGATGTGGTTAAGACTTTACTTCGTGCCGTACATGCGGTCGCCGGCATCGCCGAGGCCTGGCATGATATAGCCCTTCTCATTGAGGTGGCTGTCGATGGAGGCGGTGAAGATCGGCACGTCCGGATGCGCTTCCTGGAAGTTCTTGATGCCTTCAGGCGCTGCCAGTAGGCAGAGGAAACGAAGGTTCTTCGCACCGCGCTCCTTCAGCTTTTCGATCGCGGCAATCGAGGAATTGCCAGTGGCAAGCATCGGATCAACGACGATGACCAGGCGTTCCGACAAAGCGTCCGGGGCCTTGAAGTAGTATTCAACGGCCTGCAGCGTCTCGTGATCGCGGTAGACGCCGACATGAGCGACACGGGCGGCGGGAACCAGTTCCAGCATGCCTTCGAGAAGACCGTTGCCGGCGCGCAGGATCGAGGCGAAGACCAGCTTCTTGCCCTCGAGGATCGGCGACTGCATTTCGGTCAGCGGCGTCTCGATGGTCTCCATGGTCAGCTCGAGATCACGGGTGACCTCGTAGCAGAGCAGCGTCGAGATTTCGCGCAGCAGTCGACGGAAGCTCGAGGTGGAGGTTTCCTTGCGGCGCATGATCGTCAGCTTGTGCTGAACGAGGGGGTGATTGATGACTGTTACGCCGTCCATGATCGAGCCTTCTTTTCTTCTTGTGCGATTGTCCGTCTATTTTCACATTCCAGCGAATGCCCGCAAGAGCAGGCTTTCATTTTGCGCCGTCTTCCCCAGCCGCGACCTCACAGACGGGCGAGAAGTGCCGTGCGCGTGTGCTCATCGACAAAGGCGGCCTCGATTGCGGTGCGGGTCATGGTGTTGATCTCGTCGTCGGTGAAACCCATGATCTCGGAGGCGATCTGGTATTCACGCGCCAGCGAGGTGCGGAAGAAGGGCGGATCGTCGGAATTGATGCAGACGCGTACACCGGCGTCGCGCAGGCGACGCAGCGGGTGGCTTTCGAAATCGGGATAGACATTCAGCGCGATGTTCGAGCCGGGGCAGACCTCGAGCACCACGCCGGTGTCTGCGAGACGCTGCATCAGCGCCGGATCCTCGACGGCCCGGACGCCGTGGCCGATGCGCTGCGGCTTTATCAGATCGAGTGCGTCGGTGACGCTGAAGGCGCCGCAGACTTCACCGGCATGGATGGTCAGGCCAAGGCCAGCATCACGGGCGATATCGAAGGCCCGCGCATAATCGGCAACCCGGCCCATGCGCTCCTCGCCCGCCATATTGAAGCCGGTGACCAGCGGATTGTGGCTGCGGGCTGCATATTCGGCAGCGGCAATCACGCTTTCCGGCCCGAAATGGCGCTCGCCGGTGACGATGATGCGCGCCTCGATGCCGGTCTTCGCCTTGGCCTCGTGAATGCCTCTGGTGATGCCCGCCAGATAGGCATCGGCGCCAAGGCCGATCCGGTCACCATGGTCCGGAGAGACGATGATCTCGCTGTAGATCGTGTTGATCGCCGCGAGTTCCAACAGGTAACTTTCGGTCAGAACGGCATAGTCGTCTTCGGTGCGGAAAAGCGCTGCGACCTTGTCATAGGCCTGAATGAATTCGGCGAAATCGGTCCAGGCATAGGTGTCGCCGTCCATGAAGGTGGCCGGATCGACGCCATATTTGCGTGCCTGGGCCAATGCCAGCGCCGGCGGTGCAGCACCCTCGATATGGCAGTGCACTTCGGCCTTGATCAGATGTGTGGTCACAGAAAACTCCGTCCGTGGCGCCCCGGGGCCAAGCCCAGATGCGCGGCAATGGTTTCGCCGATATCGGCATAGGTATTGCGGATGCCGACATTGCGCGACTTGATGCCCGGCCCAAAGGCCATGATCGGTACGCGTTCGCGGGTATGGTCGGTGCCGCGCCAGGTCGGATCGCAACCATGGTCGGCGGTCAGCAGGACAAGGTCGCCGGGCTTCAGCTTGCGATGTACCTCCGGCAGGCGGCGATCGAAGGCTTCAAGCGCTGCCGCATAACCCGGCACATCGCGGCGATGACCGTAGAGCATGTCGAAATCGACAAAATTGGTGAAGACCAGATCGCCGTCTTCAGCTTCGTCCATGGCTTTCAGCGTGGCATCCATCAGCGCTGCATTGCCGTTGGCCTTGATCAGCCTGCTGATGCCCTGATGGGCAAAGATATCGGCAATCTTGCCGACGGCATGCACCTTGCGGTCGGCTGAAACGAGACGATCGAGCAGCGTCTTTTCCGGCGGCGGCACCGAATAGTCCCGGCGATTGCCGGTGCGTTCGAAGGTCGAGGCGGTTTCGCCGACGAAGGGACGGGCTATGACGCGACCGATGTTGAGCGGATCGAGCAGCTTGCGCACGATCTGGCAAAGCTCAAGCAGGCGCTCGAGACCGAAATGTGTCTCATGCGCCGCAATCTGGAAGACCGAGTCGGACGAGGTGTAGCAGATCGGCTTGCCGGTGCGGATATGCTCCTCGCCGAAGCGGAAAAGGACATCGGTGCCGGAGGCGTGGCAATTGCCGAGAATGCCGGGGAGACTTGCCTCACGGCAGATCGCCTCGACGAGATCGGCGGGGAAAGCCTCGTCGCCCGGGGGGAAATAACCCCAGTCGAACATGACAGGCGTGCCGGCAATTTCCCAATGACCAGACGGCGTGTCCTTGCCCTTGGACACCTCGCTTGCGGCACCATGCAGGCCGAAGACCCGCTCGGGCATCGGCATGCCGGCCGGGGCCGTGCCGGACGCCATCTTGGCGATGGTGACAAGACCAAGCGCCGACATGTTGGGAAGGTTCAAGGGACCATGGCGCAGGCCCTTGCGATCGCCGGCGCCGGCGGCACAAAATTCGGCGATATGGCCAAGGGTATCGGACCCGTCATCGCCATAGCTGAGCGCATCCGGCGCGCCGCCGATGCCGAAGGAATCGAGAACAAAAAGAAATGCGCGTGCCATGCCTCATCCGTCGCCGGCAGGGTTGTCCTCATGGCTGCCAGCATTTCCGGACAACCATTAGCGACTGGGCCAAGGCTTGGCAAATGGCGCCTTCTATCAGCAATCTGTGCAGACGATCCCGTCACCGACACGCTGGCGGAAATAGAACTCGCGCGCCAGTGTCAGGTCCCTGACTTCAGTGCCGGAGAAGTTCGGCAGATACATCAGCAGCTTGTGCGACACGCTGAGTTCGCTGCGAATGAGGAAGGTGTTGGCAACCAGCATGCCAGCGGGCACGGTTGCCACCGAATTGGCCGGATAGGGCGTGTCACCCGCAGTCGACCAGGACCAGGCCACCTTAGCCGCCATGCTGTCGTCGATCCGGATGGCGGAGACCTTGATCAGCAAGTTGTCCGATGCATAGGGGACAAAGATTGCCTCGGCGACGTGGCTCATGGCCGTAAGGTCGGCCTTGGTGACCTTTTCCTGGCGCGCGACAAGATCGGCGACGGTGCTGCTGGCAAGGGAAGTCTTCTTCGCGACGCTGAGGCCCATCGTCAGCTCGAAGGCGCCGAGATAGAGAACCAGCAGCATCGGCGCGATCAGGGCAAATTCGACGCCGCCGACACCGGCCCTGTCATGGCACAGCTCGCCAAGACGGCGCCGCAACACCGTTGCGGCGGACAACAATCTGATCGCGGTGGTTGGCAACTGGCTCACGGATAATTCTCGTTCTGGAAGGCAGTCGTTGCGACAATCAGAAAGTCGCTCGGCATCGAGCCATCCGCAGGACGGATGTTGGTGATGTAGGGACGGATGAGATCGGTGATCACCTGCCAGCGATAGTAGGCGCGAAGCATGTTGATCGTTGTCGGCCCGCCCGGCGTGAAGGCAAACGTGGTCGGATCGATGTCGGCATGGGCATCCGAGGAGATGCGCGGGATGAAGTTCGGGATGGCAGCGAATGTCGCAAAGGTGCGCGCGTCGATATAGAGCTTGCTCGGCGTGGCGATTTCCTCGGCCGAACAACTGATCAGGATGCTGACCTCGTCGCAGAAGGCAGCACGGAATTCCGAGCGATCCTTGTCGCTGTCGCGATCAAGATTGTAGGTGATCTCGCCGGTGCGCAATTGGCGACCCAAAGTGTTGACCGCATTGGTGACCAGCTGTTCGGCGGTGAAGGCCACAAACGTCTCGATGATCGCAAAGACGATCAGGAAATAGGGAATGGACAGGATGGCGAACTCGATGGCGGCGGCACCATCGCGCGAGCGTGCCAGCTTCTTCCACAGACGCCAGCGCGTCCTGTGGTTCTTGCCATTGGCTCGCAGGTCTTGGTCTTGCGCGATCATCGCCCTCATCCGAATTCGGAATTTCCCCGAAAACTACGGGTCAAGTATTGATTTTCCGTTTCCGAAATCTTTACATTTGGCGCAATGGCGATCAGATCGGCGAAATCCGTGCCGCTCAGTTTGCAGCAGCCGCACCGGTTTTCGCATGTTCTTCGCAATTGGGCGTGCACGACAGGACCGTGCGCGCGGTCGAGCGGAAGACGCGAACGGTGCTCGATTCATCGATCGACACGAGAATGCGTTCATCGACAATGGCATTGCCGTCAGCATCGAGCAAAACCAGGTTGGTGGTGCCGAAAGAGCGGCCGGTCAGGACGATGGTCTGGGAGTCGGCCACCGTCGCATCGGCGACTTCCGAATTTCCGACAATCACCTTACTCACAGGGCGATCCAGCTTCAGGATCCGGGCGCTATTCATATAGACACGCAAGAACTCCTCGGCGGCCTCGGCAGACAAGCCGATCGGCGCAAGCGCGAAACCTGTAGCAAACAGGCCAGCGGCGGCGACAGAAAGACAACGATTGAACATGGGCCTGCCTTGCGTTGCACGCGTGATGGGAGCTCTTTGCCCAGCATGGCCGGTTTTGGTGAATGAAGGGTTAAGTGGATTATCCTCGTATTTGCGGGCTTTCCTCGTATTTGCAGCGCCTCGCTCGCACACTTTCAAATCTTGCGGCTCAAAAGCGATATGGTTCCGGGTGCGCTGGTGCCAAAACTAGACAGATCGGCCGGCTGACTGGCCCCGATGTGGCCGCGCGCGCTGGAAATGGAGCCTGGCAGACGCATTGCCCGGCAAAGGATAGAAAACTAAGCAACTGTTATCACATGCATTATTTCGGACGCGAGACAATTGGCTTGCATTTTAGGCAGTGCCGTTCTGATTTGTTTACTACAGTTCGTGCAACCGGGATTTCATGAAGCGGTAACCGTCTTTCTTAAGTCGATGGCAAGAGGCTGGCGCTAATTTGCAGTCATCCGAGCAGCGGAAAACAGTTGCCGGCAGTGCTGATCAACCCTTGCGGAGCAGGAGAGTAACATGACCAAGATTTTTGCACGTTTCATGAAGGACGAGTCTGGCGCAACCGCAATCGAGTACGGCCTGATCGCCGCTCTGATTTCCGTCGCCCTGATCACTGGCGCCACCACCCTCGGCAACGCCCTGAACACGCAATTCCAGGACCTGTCGACGAAGATGGGCACCGCCAACGCCGCGAACTAATCTGCGAGCGCTGCTGGCCTGCTGAAGGCACTGCGGCTGAACATTTAGAAGCCGCCTCAGCAATGAGGCGGTTTTACTGTTTGGAATGCAGCGATTTTGCCAAGGGAGACACGTTCCCTGTTTCCGATTTCGTAATTTGCTCGTTCTATGATGCGAGCTTACTCACGGAGAAGCGCTTAAAATGTATCATGCGATCATTTTCCTGATCTTCCCGATCTGCCTGATCTTGGCGGCGCTGACCGATTTTCTTGAAATGACAATCCCCAACAGGATCCCGGCCATTCTTCTCGGCGCATTCCTGCTGATTGCTCCCTTCAGCGGCCTTTCTCTCGTCGAATTCGGCTGGCATCTGGCCGCGGCCGCGCTGGTGTTTGCCGTGTGTTTTTCACTGTTTGCGCTGAACGTCATGGGCGGCGGCGACGCCAAGCTGTTGACGGCTGCTGCGATCTGGTTCGGCTTCAATACGTCCCTGTTCGAATTTCTCGCCTTCACCGGCTATTTCGGCGGGGCATTGACGGTGATCATCATCCTGCTGCGTGCCAACTGGGACAAGGTGGCGATCATCGGCGTGAAACTGCCGCAGGCCTTGATGACCGCGAAGAAGGTGCCTTACGCGATTGCCATCGGGGCAGCCGGCCTGATGACCTATCCGCAGTCGCCGCTGGTGATTGCCGCCATCAAGGGCCTTGGCTGATCGCGGCGAAGAAACTTCCCGTTAACCACAATTGTAAGCGTCTTATTAACTATAAGTACACCAATTCCTGATCAATCTGGTCGGCAGAATCTGTCGTGCCGTCCAAGGATCGATCATGAAACCCGCTCGTATCATCATCCTCGCAGTTGCCATCGTGGCCGCCGGCATGGCCGGCCTGCTGGCCATGCGTCTCAGCGGGCGGACATCCGTCACCATCCAGCAGGCCGATGCGGTGATCGAACGGGAACCGACCGTCAATGTGCTCGTGTCGGCGAAGAACCTTCCGGTTGGCGCAAGGCTCGATGAAAGCGCGATGCGCTGGATGGCCTGGCCGGAAGGCAGCATCGTCGAAGGATTCATTACCGAAAGCGCCAGGCCACAGGCGGTTACCGAACTGACCGGCGTCGTCGTGCGCTTGCCGCTGTTTGAAGGTGAGCCGCTGCGGCGCGAAAAAATTGCCGACTCCTCCTCTCGCATCCTGTCGTCGCTGCTGCCGTCCGGCAAACGCGCGGTTTCGACAGAAATCTCGGTTGCCACCGGCGCCGGCGGCTTCATCCTGCCGAATGACCGGGTCGACGTCATCATGGTGCGCAAGGGCGATGCGGACAATTTCCTCACCGAAACGGTGCTGTCGAATGTGCGCGTGCTCGCCGTCGACCAGCAGATCGAAGAACAGCCGGACGGCTCCAAATCCGTTCTTGCCACAACGGCAACACTGGAACTGACGCCCGACCAGACGAAGGTGATGGCGGTTGCACAGCAGATGGCCGAGCGCCTGTCGCTGGCACTGCGCTCGGTTGCCGACGCCCAGGAAGAAGATACCACCGCCGCCGATTATCTGCTGAGCGGAAGCTCCGGCCAGCCGACAATCCAGGTCATCAAGTCGGGCGAGGTGGTGAAAGCCACCAGCTCATCCGCCGATTCCATGAAGTGAGTGGGGGACACACAATGAAAAACATCCGCGACAGAATTCGTGTTTCCCTGGCCGGCAGCGTCGCATTCGCTCTGGCCTTTACCAGCGTTCCAAACCATTTCGCCCAATATGCCTTCACGCTTCCGGCTGCGGAAGCGGCCCAGGAAAGCGTATTACGGATCACCGATGCGGGTCCTGGCCGGCGCAAGACGGTCAAGCTTGGCCTGAACAAGGCACTTGTCGTCGACCTGCCCGCCGATGCGCATGACATCCTGGTGGCAGATCCGACGATGGCGGATGCCGTGACGCGCTCCTCGCGCCGCATCTACCTGTTCGGCAAGATGGTGGGCCAGACCAATATCTTCATCTTCGGCGAAAATGGCCAGGAGATCATCAGCCTCGACATCGCAATCGAGCGCGATATTGCCGGTCTTGAAACCAATCTGCGCCGTTTCATTCCCGAATCCGACATCAAGGTCGAGATCGTATCGGATAACATCGTGCTGACAGGCACTGTGCGCACGCCGCAGGATGCGGCCCGTGCAGCCAACCTTGCCGAAGCCTTCCTCAAGGGCGGTGAAGCGACCACCCGCAACACGACCGCGACAAGCGAAAGCAGCGGTGACGGCGCAGTGGCGATCTATGCGGAAGATCGCCAGGAATCGCAGATCGTCAACCTGCTGCAGATCGAAGGCGAGGATCAGGTGACGCTGAAGGTCACGGTTGCCGAAGTCAGCCGGCAGGTGCTGAAGCAGCTCGGCTTCTCCGGCAGCATTTCCGACGGTTCGACCGGCATCAGCTATGCCAATCCGTCCAATCTCGGCAATTCCATCGACCCGACCAGCACGGCCACGATCACCGCCGGCATCGGCGGCCTGGGGATCACCACCTATATCAATGCCATGGAACAGGCCGGGGTGATGCGCACGCTGGCCGAACCGAGCCTGACGGCGATCTCCGGCGAGCAGGCGAAATTTTATGTCGGCGGCGAATATCGCATGGCGGCCGAGCAGGAAATCGACGTCGACAGCGATACGGGACAGGCGACGTTGAGCCGGACCAGCGAGACCGTCGACTACGGTATCGAGCTCAATTTCCGCCCCGTCGTTCTGGCTCCCGGCCGGATCAGCCTGAAGATCGAGACAAATGTGTCCGAGCCGACCTGGGAAGGCTCGGTTGTCACCGGCAATACCTCAAATTCCATTCCGGGATCGACCTATCTGTCGATCCGCAAGCGCGAGGCGTCGACAACCGTCGAGCTTCCCTCCGGTGGCTCGATCGTGATTGCCGGGCTCGTGCAGGACAATATCCGCCAGGCCATGTCGGGCCTGCCGGGCCTGTCCAAGGTTCCGATCCTCGGCACGCTGTTCCGCAGCAAGGACTTCCAGCGCAGTGAAACCGAACTGGTGATCATCGCGACGCCTTATCTGGTGCGGCCGGTTGCGCGCGGTGCGCTGTCGCGGCCCGACGACAACTTCAACCCTGAAAACGATGGCGCGACCTTCTTCCTCAACCGGGTGAACAAGGTCTATGGCCGCCGCGAAACCGCAGGTTCCGCCGGCCAGTATCACGGCGCCGTCGGGTTTATTTACAAGTGAGCGGAGGTTTCAGGATCGCAATGACACACACCACGCTGCACGCCAAGGAAAGCCAGCCAGCCATGGCCCCAGATCGTAGAAACCGCCGCCTGCACCGCATCGTGATGACCGCCATGATGATCGGCGCTTCCGTCATGCTTGCCGGATGCGGTACGAACAAGGACAACATGTCGACGGGGGCAATCCCCGATGACTATCGCACGCGTCATCCGATCACGCTGAACGAGGTCGAACATACGCTCGACATTCCGATTGCATCCGGCGATCACAGGCTTTCGAATGGAGTGCAGGATTCGATCGGCGGCTTTGCTACGGATTATCTCTCCACCTCGTCGGGCAGCATCCAGATCATGCTGCCGCAGGGCTCGGCCAATGCAGGCGCTGCGGCAAATGTTCGGGCGCAGATCCGCAAGGTGCTGACCGCAAAGGGCGTGCAAGCGAACCGAATCATCGAGACCTCGTATCAGGCGTCTGCCACCGGCGACGCCGCTCCGGTGCGCCTGAGCTATGTCGCGATCACGGCCGTGACCAACCAGTGCGGCGAATGGCCGGAAGATCTACAGAACAACACGTTCAGCAACACGAACTATCACAATTTTGGTTGTGCTTCGCAGAGCAACATCGCTGCCCAGATCGCGAACCCGATGGATCTTGTCACGCCAAGAGCCGTGGCGCCGATCGACGCGACCCGGCGCTCGACCGTTATCGGCCTTTATCGCGAAGGCAGCGACACCTCCACGGAATGACGCGGCTTGATGCCCTCAATGACAGGAAGATAGCATGAGTGCGATCGATTACGAATTCGAGGAAGGGCCCGGCGGCAGCCGCGGGTCGGCGGAGCCGGTCGTTTCCGGCGATGTCGAAGCCCTGCGGCCGCTGCCCCGCATTTCCGTGCACGCCTTCTGCCTCAGCGACAGCGTGCAGCGGGTCATGGAACAATGCGCCAATGACCGGCGCCTAGCACGCGTCAGCCTGCGGATCACGCATGGCAATATCACGGCCGCGGCGAACATGTTCGCCTCGACGCCGACGCCGAACCTGATCATTCTGGAAACCGAGGCCGCGCCGGCGCATTTGCTGGCGGAGCTGGCGCCGCTGGCCGAGGTCTGCGACCCGAGCTCGCGCGTCATCATTGTCGGCCGGCACAACGACATCTCGCTCTACCGGGAACTGATGCGCAGCGGCATTTCCGAATATATCGTCGCGCCTTTCTCGATGGCCGACATCATGAGCGCCATTGCCGGGATCTTCGTCGATCCGGAAGCGGAACCACTTGGCAAAAGCATCGCCTTCATCGGCGCCAAGGGCGGTGTCGGCTCCTCGACGATCGCCCACAACTGCGCCTTCGGCATCTCGACGCTGTTTTCAACCGAGACCGTGCTTGCGGATCTCGACCTGCCTTTCGGGACCGCCAATATCGATTTCGACCAGGACCCGGCACTGGGCATGGCGGAAGCCGTGTTTTCGCCCGAACGCCTTGACGAAGTCTTCCTCGATCGTCTGCTGGCCAATTGCTCGCGCAATCTGTCACTGCTGGCAGCGCCGTCGATGCTGGACCGCGGCTATGACTACGAGAGCGGCGCCTTCCAGCCGATCCTCGAACTGTTGCAGCGCAGCGCCCCTGTCACCGTTCTCGACCTGCCGCATAGCTGGTTGGACTGGACCCGCAGCGTGCTGTCGGATGCCGACGAGATCGTCATTACCTGCGCGCCGGATCTCGCCAATCTGCGCAATGCCAAGAACATGGTCGATGCGCTGAAGAAACTGCGGCCGAACGACAAGGCTCCGCATCTGGTGCTCAACCAGGTCGGGATGCCCAAACGTCCGGAAATCTCGCCGCAGGATTTCTTCGAACCGCTCGAAATCGAGCCGGTCGCGATCATCCCCTTCGATGCGATGCTGTTCGGCACGGCAACCAATAGCGGCCGGATGATTTCGGAAATGGACGCCAAGTCGCCGACTGCAGAGACATTTTCGCAGCTAGCACATCTGTTGACCGGCAGAGCAACGATCAAGAAGCCGAAGAAGGCGGGCCTCGGCTCGCTGATCGGCAAACTTCGCAAGAAGTAAACCGCAAGACAGGAACGGGTAAAGCTCATGTTTGGCAAACGCGGCGGCGAGGGTTTTGGCAAAGGCGGATCGGGCGTTGGCACGATACCGGCGCAGCCCCCGGCTGCCAGTTCGGCAGGACGGTCTGCAACAAGCCTGCTGGAGCCTGGCAACGCGGACGCTCGCCAACAGGTTTCCCCGCCACCACTGCAGGCCCCCAGCCGCAAGCGCCCGCCTCGCGCGGACGATTACTACGATACCAAGAGCCAGGTGTTTTCGGCCCTGATCGACACGATCGACCTGTCACAGCTGGCCAAGCTCGACGGCGAAAGCGCGCGCGAGGAAATTCGCGACATCGTCAACGACATCATCACGATCAAGAATTTCGCGATGTCGATCTCCGAGCAGGAAGAGCTGCTGGAAGACATCTGCAACGACGTGCTGGGCTATGGTCCGCTGGAACCGCTTCTGGCGCGTGACGACATCTCGGATATCATGGTCAACGGCGCCGGCCAGACCTTCATCGAAGTCGCCGGCAAGACCATCGAGTCGGAGATCCGCTTCCGCGACAATTCCCAGCTCCTGTCGATCTGCCAGCGCATCGTCAGCCAGGTCGGACGTCGCGTCGATGAATCGAGCCCGATCTGCGACGCGCGCTTGCCCGACGGCTCGCGTGTCAACGTCATTGCACCACCGCTGGCCATCGACGGCCCGGCGCTGACCATTCGTAAGTTCAAGAAGGACAAGCTCAATCTTTCCCAGCTGGTGAAATTCGGCGCGATCACGCCGGAAGGCGCCGAGGTGCTGCAGATCATCGGGCGCGTGCGCTGTAACGTCGTCATTTCCGGCGGTACCGGCTCGGGGAAGACGACGCTGCTGAACTGCCTGACCGGCTTTATCGACACAGACGAGCGCATCATCACCTGCGAAGACACGGCCGAACTTCAGTTGCAGCAGCCACATGTCGTGCGCCTGGAAACACGGCCGCCGAACATCGAAGGCGAAGGCGAGATCACCATGCGCGATCTCGTCAAGAACTGCCTGCGTATGCGCCCCGAACGGATCATCGTCGGCGAAGTGCGCGGACCCGAGGTGTTCGACCTGCTGCAGGCGATGAACACCGGTCACGACGGTTCGATGGGCACGATCCATGCCAATACGCCGCGCGAATGCCTCTCCCGCATGGAATCGATGATCGCCATGGGCGGCTTCACACTGCCAGCCAAGACGGTTCGCGAAATCATCTCGGGTTCGATCGACGTGATCATCCAGGCCGCCCGCCTGCGCGACGGTTCGCGCCGCATCACCCACATTACCGAGGTCATCGGCATGGAAGGGGACGTGATCATCACCCAGGACCTGATGCGCTACGAAATCGAAGGCGAGGACGCGCACGGCAAGATCATCGGCCGGCACATGTCGACCGGCATCGGCAAGCCGCATTTCTGGGACCGCGCCCGCTACTACAACGAAGATCGCAGACTTGCTGCGTCTCTCGACGCCATGGAACAGAAATCCAAGGGGATTTGATCGCAATGTTCGGTATCGATCCGACCATACTGGCCATCGTCATGCTCGCCGCGATCTCGACCGGTGCGGTGGCCTATGGCGTGCTGTATACCCGCATCGAGACCGAGAAGAAGACGGCGACCAGGATCAGCCGGGTGAAGGCTGCCGAAACAGACCTCAACCAGGTCAAGGCGGCCCGCGACCGGGTGCAGGAAATCTCCAAGCGGCGAAAATCCGTCCAGGATTCGCTGAAGGAACTGGAAAAGAAGCAGGAAAAATCGAAGAAGGCCAAGCAAACCAGCCTGAAGGGCCGGCTCACCCAAGCCAACCTGCCGCTTACGCCGGCGCATTTCTACATGCTGAGCGCGGTGTTCGGGCTGGTGGTGTTTGTCGGCACCTTCCTGGTCGGCCTGCCGCCGCTGGTTACCGGCGGATTGGGCTTCGTCGCCATGCTCGGCCTGCCGCGCTGGATCCTCGGCTTCCTGATCAAGCGCCGTCAGAAGCAGTTCATCAACGAGTTCCCCAATTCGCTCGACGTGATGACCCGCTCCATCCGCTCCGGCCTGCCGCTCAACGATGCAATCCGGATGATCGCGGCTGACGGCCAGGAACCGGTGAAGACCGAGTTTCGCCGGGTCGTCGATTCACAGCAGATGGGTCTCAGCGTGCCGGAAGCCTGCGCGCGCATGTACCAGACGATGCAACTGTCCGAGATCAGCTTCTTTGCCATTGTCATCGCCATCCAGGGACAAGCGGGCGGCAATCTTTCCGAAGCACTCGCGAACCTGTCGCGCGTGCTGCGCGACCGCAAGAAAATGCGGGCGAAGGTCAGTGCGCTGTCTATGGAAGCCAAGGCGTCCGCAGCGATTATCGGCGCCCTGCCGTTCATCGTCGCCTTCCTCGTCTACATGACGTCACCCGCCTATATCATGATCCTTTTCACCGACTCGCGCGGACACCTGATCCTCGGCGCATCCGCGGTGTGGATGAGCATCGGCCTGCTGGTAATGCGCAACATGATCAACTTCGATATCTAGGAGCGGCAAGGCATGACCGAAAACTGGGCCGCCCGCGTTACCGACCCTACCCTGATCATCGCAGTGCTGGTGGCGCTTGCGGTCTTTGCGACGTTCTACACACTGGTCATGCCGATGCTGGAGCGCGGCGACCTGAACAAGCGGATGCGGGCCGTGTCGACCGAGCGCGACCTGATCCGCGCCCGCGAACGCGCGCGGCTCAATTCGGACGCGCAGGGCAAGGCCACCCTTCGCGCCAACAACAACCAGTCTGTCCGCCAGCTTGTCGAACGGTTCAACCTGCGCAAGGCGCTGGTTGACGACACGACCATGGACAAGCTCAAGGCAGCCGGCCTTCGCTCGCAAAATGCGCTGAACATCTTCCTGCTTGCCCGGTTCCTGCTGCCGTTCGCGACACTTGTCGTGACGGCAATCTGGATCTTCGCGCTTGGCAATCTTGCCGACAAGCCTTTGCCGATCCGGCTGTTCGCCACCATTGTAGGCGGCTATATCGGTTTCTATCTGCCGAATATCTACGTTTCAAATCGGATCGGCAAACGTCAGCACTCGATCCGCCGCGCCTGGCCCGACGCTCTCGACCTGATGCTGATTTGCGTCGAATCCGGCATTTCGATCGAGGCCGCGATGCGGCGCGTAGCCGACGAAATCGGTGAACAATCGCCGGAACTGGCCGAGGAAATGGTCCTGACGACCGCGGAACTGTCCTTCCTGCCGGATCGCCGGCAAGCGCTGGAAAACCTGGGCACCCGCACGCAGCTCGATGGCGTGAAGAACGTGACGCAGGCGCTGATCCAGGCCGAACGCTACGGAACGCCGATCGCCCAGGCCTTGCGCGTGCTGGCCCAGGAAGGCCGCGACGAACGCATGAACGAAGCGGAGAAAAAGGCCGCAGCGCTGCCGCCGAAACTCACCGTGCCGATGATCCTGTTCTTCCTGCCGGTGCTGATCGCGGTCATTCTCGGACCGGCCGGCATTCAGGTGTCCGACCGGTTCTAAAGCAGATCCGGCGAAGACAGTATCGCCTTCAATGCGCTATCTCTTTGTTTTTACGAAATTTCGCTGACAAACCTGTATAGCGTGCTCGCCGCGTTTCATCGCACGCGCGGCGGGCCGGTCAGACTGCTCTCAGTGAACGGTATCCTGCTCGTCTTCGAGCAGCTTGAAAGCATCCTGCAGGGCAGCGACCAGAATATTGGTCAGCTCATCAGCCTTGTTTTCCAGCAACATCAGCTTGATCGCCATGTCCTGCTGCTCGAAATATTGATCCGGTCCCTCAATCATCGTTCATGTCCCCATATCACCGAATCATCTCGGCTGATGATGAACATCAACAAGGTGGCTTGCGCAGGGCTTTCAGTCACGACAATTTTAATAAATGAAGAAAGATCATCCGGTGGCCGCATTTGCCGCCGACACCGCTGCGCCAAAGCTGGAGAAAAATTCGCCCGCGAGCTTCTTAGCGGTCGAATCGATCAGGCGACTGCCAAGCTGGGCAATCTTGCCGCCCACCTCTGCCTTGACGACATAGGTCAGGATCGTTGCATCCGGACCATCGGATTCCAGCGAAACATCGGCAGCGCCCTTGGCGAAACCCGCGAGACCGCCCTTGCCCTCGCCAGCGATGGTATAGGAATGGGGTGGGTTGAGGTTCTGCAATTCGACCGAACCCTCGAATTTCGCCTTGATCGGGCCGATCTTGAGAACCACCCGCGCGCTCATCGCTGTATCGGATGTCTTTTCCAGGCTCTCGCAGCCGGGGATGGCTTGCGCTAGGATGGTCGGATCATTGAGCCCGCGCCAGACAGCCTCCACTGGCGCCTCGATGCGTTCGCTGCTCTGCATGTCCATGGCTGGTATCCTCCCCGGTCAATGAAACTCGAGCGGGCTCCCTCCCGCCCGCTCAAACTGCATGGGCGACAGCGCGGATGCAAGTCTTCTGATCGAGATCGGCCCGACCCGGCTCGAGGATTTCCGGCGAAAACGCAGTCGCTTTCAATGCAATATCTCTTTGTTTTCACGCAATTTTGGACGCAAAACCGGTACCCACTTTTGCTGGAATTGCTCTAGACGAGGACGGCCTGCTCGACACGATCCTGCGAACCGAAAAACTTCAGATAGCGTTCGACCTCGTCGGGGTCACCTGTTGCCTTGCGCGGATTGTCGGAGAGCTTGACGGCGGGGCGGCCATTGGCTTCCGCGACCTTGCAGACAATCGAAATCGGCTTCAACCCGGCAATCTCGTGCGGGGCGCAGCCGGCAAAGTCATTGGTGAGGTTGGTGCCCCAACCGAAGCTCATGCGCACGCGACCGGCGAAATGACGGTAGGTATCGATAATCGCATCGACATCCAGGCCATCGGAGAAGATCAGCAACTTCTTGCGCGGATCACGGCCCATCTTCTTCCACCAGTCGATGATCTTTTCGCCGCCTTCAATCGGCGGCGCACTGTCCGGGCGGAAGCCGGTCCAATCGGCCACCCATTCCGGCGCGTCGTGCAGGAAGGAGGCCGTACCGAAGGCGTCCGGCAGGACAATCAGAAGATTGCCGCCATAGAGCCGGTTCCAGTCTTTCAGGACCTGGTAGGGGGCGGCGGCCAGTTGTTGATCGGTGTTGGCCAGGGCTGCCACCACCATCGGCAATTCATGTGCATTGGTACCGACGGCTTCGAGATCGGAATCCATCGCCAGCAGCACGTTGCTGGTGCCGGTAAAGGCCGGGCCGATGCCTTCCTTCAGGGCATCGACACACCAGCGCTGCCAGAGGAAGCTGTGGCGGCGGCGGGTGCCGAAATCGGAAATACGCAGACCCGGAAGTTCGCCAAGGCGCTCGACCTTGGCCCACATCTTGGCCTTGGCACGCGCATAGAGCACGTCGAGGGTAAAATAGCCGAGCGAGCGCATGGCGGCGCGACTGCGCAATTCGTTGATGATGGCAAGCGCCGGGATTTCCCACAGCGTCGTCTCCATCCAGGAGCCGTGAAAGGTCAGTTCGTACTGGCCATCGCGTTTGTGCAACTCGTATTCCGGCAGTTGCAGATTGCCGAGCCATGCGAGGAATTCCGGCTCGAAGATCTGGGCGCGACCATAGAAGGTGTTGCCGGCCAGCCAGATCATTTCCTTCTTGGTCAGCCTGAGCGAGCGAACGTGATCCAGCTGATCGCGCAATTCTTGCTCGTCGATCTCGTCTGCGAGGCGGACAGAAGTAGTGCGGTTGATCAGCGTGAAGGTGGCATTGACCGTGGGATAGAGCTTCCAGATCATCTGGAGCATCAGCAACTTGTAGAAATCGGTGTCGATCAGGCTGCGGATAATCGGATCGAGCTTCCAGGCATGATTGAAAACCCTGGTTGCAATATCAGTCTTCGTCATGGAAGCCACTGCCCTATTTGCCGCGACGCTCCGGACACGGCTGAACGGCCGAAAATCGCTTCGGCCGTTTCCGTCTCAAGTTATCGGCAAACTATGTCGGAATGTCCAGACAACGACACGCCTCCCGCTGCCGATTACTGACTGGGCGTCTGATTGGCCTGCGGTAAGGTCTGCGCCGGGCTGTCGTCGGGCGACTGCGGCGCCGTTTCCGTTTGAGCCGGGTTGGGGATGGTCTCCGATTCAATCGAGTTGCCCCACCATTCGGCGGGAACCCAGACCAGCATGGCGAGGATCAGACCACCGAGCAATACGATCAGGACCGGAAGGCCGCGATTGCCCTGCCGCGCTTCCGTTGCGGTCAAGGGTTCCGGCTGAAGGCCGCGCGTTCGGCGATCTGTATCGCCTGGCAGATCGGTTCGGCTGCTCATGATCATTCTCCGTTGACGTTCCGAGGCGGTGCTTGCAGAGCACCGCATTGACCAGAGTAACGGCGGGAATGTCCTTAAGGTTCCGACATGGCGCTGATGACGGCTCAGTAGCCCGTCAGGCGGTCGACGACATTCTGCAGCGGCAGACCGTCTTCAAAACGGGCAATCTGGCTTTCGACATGGCGGAAAAGCGCACTGACTTCCGAGGATGCGGCGGCATGCGGGGTAACGATGACATTGCCCATATCCCAGAGCGGGTTATCGCCGGACAGGGGCTCCTGCTCGAAGACATCAAGGGAGGCTGCCTTCAACGTTCCATCCTTGAGGCAGGCGACAAGATCCGTCTCGACCTGGCTGCCACCTCGCCCTGCGTTCAGAAACACCGGACCGCCGAGGGCACCATTACGATTGAGTTTCGAAAACAGCGCGCGGCCATAGACGCCGCGGGTCTCGGCGGTCAGAGGTAGAAGGCCGACGAGGATATCGGTGCGTCCCAGAAAGTCATCCAGGCCGTCAGCGTCATAGGTTTCGATCCCGGCGATCTGCTTTGGCCGACGCGACCAGCCGATGACATTGAAGCCCATCACCTTCAACTTGGCGACGGAATCCTGACCGAGCACGCCCAGCCCCATGACGCCCACGGTGACGTCGCAGGCTTCCGGCTGGCCGGCGAGTTCATTCCAGTGATGGTCGCGCTGTTGGCGCGCATAGGTCAGTGTCTGGCGAAGATGGCTGAGGCATTGCAGCACGACCCATTCGCTCATGCGATCGGTGAGGCTGCGATCGACGAAGCGGACGATGGGCAGGTCCGGCAGTTCATAGGTGGTCAGGATGTGGTCGACGCCGGCGCCACCGGAGAAGATCGCCTTCAGGCCCTTTGCCTTTTCGAAAAGGGCAGGATCCGGCTTCCAGACGACGGCATAGGCGGCCGTGCCCAGATCACGCTCTGCATTGGCCGGATCGGCCATGTCGATGATCTCGCGATCGGCAAAGGCGTTGCGCAATGCCTTGACGACGCTTTCACGCTGGAACTTCAGATCGATGATGACAGGGCACTTGGAAGATACGGGGTTCTTGGAAGAAACTGGGCTCTTGGAAGACATGCGATTCCCACTACTGGCGGATGCCGCCGATTTCGACGGCTTCGAGATTGAAGGCAGCGGCCATCAAGGCTGTGGTGTAATCGGCCTTGGGCGCGGCAAAGACTTCGGCGGCCGGTCCCTTTTCGACAACCTTTCCGGCGCGCATGACAATGATTTCATTGGCCAGCGCCTTCACCACCCGCAGATCGTGGCTAATGAAGAGATAGGCGAGATCATGTTTCTTCTGCAGGTCACGCAGCAGATCGACGACCTGGGCCTGCACCGTCATGTCGAGCGCCGAGGTTGGCTCGTCGAGCATGACAAACCGTGGCTTCAGCACCATGGCGCGGGCAATGGCGATACGCTGGCGCTGACCGCCGGAGAATTCGTGCGGGTAACGCCAGCGGGTTTGGGGATCGAGCCCGACCTCGTCCAGCGCCCAGCAGACACGGGCATCGCGCTCATCGGCCGAGAGCGCGCGTTCATGCACCTTCAGCCCCTCGGCAATGATCTCGCCAACCGACATGCGCGGGCTGAGCGAGCCGAACGGATCCTGGAAAACGACCTGGAGCCGATCCCTGAACGGCCGCATCTCGCGATAGGAGAAGCCGTCGATGTCATGGCCGATAAAGCTGATGCGCCCCTTGGAGGAAATCAGGCGCGCCAGCGCCAGACCGAGCGTGGTCTTGCCGGAGCCGGATTCGCCGACGACGCCGAGGGTCTGGCCGGCGCGCAGGGTAAGATCGATGCCGTCCACGGCTTTGACATGGTCGACCGTCTTGCGCAGGAAGCCCGACTTGATCGGGAACCAGACGCGGATGTCGTCCCCCTGCATGATCACCGGCTTTTCGGCATCAATCGCCGGCGGCTCGCCACGCGGCTCCGAGCCAAGCAATTTCTTCGTGTAGTCGTGCTGCGGACGCTCGAAGATTTCCTCGACCGGGCCGGTCTCGACGATCTTTCCCTTGGTCATGACGCAGACACGATCGGCGAATTTGCGCACGATGCCGAGGTCATGGGTGATGAACAGCATGGACATGCCGTGTTCCGTCTTCAGCCGGCCGAGAAGCTCGAGGATCTGCGCCTGCACAGTGACATCAAGCGCGGTGGTCGGCTCGTCGGCGATCAGCAGCTTCGGTCGGTTGGCCAGCGCCATGGCGATCATCACGCGCTGGCGCTGGCCGCCGGACAGTTCATGTGGAAAGGCATTCAGGCGTTTCTCCGGCTCACGGATGCCGACCTGGTTGAGCAATTCCAGAATGCGGGCGCGGGCCGCGCTACCCGTCATGGCCTGGTGCAATTCCAGTATTTCGCCGATCTGCCGCTCAATCGTGTGCAGCGGATTGAGCGAGGTCATCGGCTCCTGAAAGATCATGGTGATATCGTTGCCGCGCACCGCCCTGAGCTCGGCCACGGATGCAGTCATCAGATCGCGCCCCTCGAACAGGATCGATCCCGACGGATGGCTGGCGGACGGATAGGGCAGGAGCTTGAGGATCGATGCTGCGGACACCGACTTGCCGGAACCGGATTCGCCGACAAGCGCCACGACTTCGCCCTTGCCAATATCGAAGGAGATGTGATCGACGGCCAGGCTCTGTTGGCCACCCTGGTGGAAAGCGACGGAGAGATCGCGAACGGAGAGAAGGGGATCGGTCATGCGGACAGGCTTTCGATCAGGGATGTGAGTGTCGGTTCATCGGGGTGAACAACGGAGAGTGTGGCGATGCCAGGTAGCGAATCGTGCCGATGGTGCCGCACCTCATAGCTGTCACGTATCCCTCGATCGTCGATTAGAAAATGCGAGCAGCCCTGCCCAATCGCACTCGACAGGTGAATGGCGTCGGGAAGTTTGAGATGTCCGTATTGCGCCCGAAGAACTGCAGCGTGGTATAGGACATCTCGGTCTACCGGCCGCAGATCCAGCCATTCACTGGGTTGTGTCAGTGAATCGTACTTGAGGATAAGAGACTCGTCCTGTTCCCGATAGGGCTTTACCAGCAGTTCGGAGAGGGTCAATTCACTCGTCGCAAAACGAGGCTGTGAATCAGAAGGTTGACCCGCCAAAAGTGCGACGAGCCGTTGCTGCGTCTCATGGGTCTTTTCGGCCAACATGATGAACACGTTCGTGTCCAGATAGACACGTTTAACAGCTGTCATTCGTCGTCCCATTCGTCACGAAGGGCGCGAATGCGCGATACAGCTTCGCCAATATTCGGGTCAGTCGTCCGTCCGCGGCGGAATTGCTCGAGATCGTCAAGTGTCTCTTGAATCGAACGTTTCTTGAGAGGTTCCTCAGGCTTTGCCGCGGCTTCCACCTCGATCACGACACGCACCGTCGCCTGATCGTCCAACCCTTCTCGCAGGTCGGCGGGCAGGTTCTCAACCGGGTAGTGATCGCGCACGATCTTGTTCATCGCAGTGGCCTCGTCGGACAACCTGCGTTCATCCTGCCACAGGATCGCTGAAAAGACGAACCGCCCGTCATCGGAACGTCTTCCGCGGATCGAAGGCGTCGCGCACAGCTTCGCCGACAAAGATCAGCAGCGACAGCATGATCGACATGGTGAAGAAGGCGGTGAGGCCGAGCCACGGCGCTTGGAGATTGCGCTTGCCCTGTGCGATCAGTTCGCCGAGCGATGGTGAGCCGGGCGGCATGCCGAAGCCGAGGAAGTCGAGCGAGGTCAGCGTGGTGATCGAGCCTGACAGGATGAAGGGCAGGAAGGTCAAGGTTGCCACCATGGCATTGGGCAGCAGGTGTCGGAACATGATGGTCCAGTTGCCGACGCCGAGTGCGCGCGCCGCATTCACATATTCGAAGTTTCGCGCCCGCAGGAATTCGGCCCGGACGATGCCGACGAAACCCACCCAGGAAAACAGCAGCATGATGCCGAGCAGGACGAAGAAGCCGGGCGGCAGGATGGCCGCGATGATCAGCAGGATGTAGAGCACCGGCATCGACGACCAGATCTCGATGAAGCGCTGCATCAACAGGTCGGTCCAGCCGCCGAAATAACCCTGCACGGCGCCGGCTGTGACCCCGATCAGCGCGGACGCGATGGTGAGTGCCAGACCGAACAGGATCGAAATGCGAAAACCGTAGATCATCCGGGCCGTGACGTCGCGCGCCTGGTCGTCGGTGCCGAGCCAGTTCATATTGCCGAGCACGCAGCCCGGATCTTCGGCCTTCAGCGGATAGGCCGCGCAACGGGTTTCCTTGTCCATCAGCCAGAAAGGCGGCGTGGGGGCCGAATGCGGGATCTCGGAATTGACCGTGCGGTAGGAATAGCGGATCGGCGGCCAGAGCATCCAGCCATTGGCATTGATCTCGTCGGCGATGAACGGCGAGCGATAGTCGGTGACGGCGAGGAAGCCGCCGAACTTTTCCTCCGGATAGTCGACGACCACCGGAAACAGGATCTCGCCCTTGTAGGAGGCGATGACCGGCCGGTCGTTGGCGATGAATTCGGCGAACAGACTGAGCAGGAACAGGATCATGAAGATCCAGAACGACCATAGACCGCGGCGATTGGCCTTGAAATTTTCCAGGCGGCGGCGATTGGTCGGCGACAGAAAGGGCTTGCGCGGCGGCACGGCAACGGAGATGGCGGGTTCGACGGCGGACATCAGACATCCCTCCGGTCGAAATCGATGCGCGGATCGATCCAGGTATAGATCAGGTCGGAGATCAGGCCGACGACAAGGCCCATCAGCGAGAAGATATAGAGTGTGGCAAAGACGATCGGATAGTCGCGATTGACCACGGCGAGGTAACCGAGACGGCCGAGGCCATCGAGCGAGAAGATGTTTTCGATCAGCAGCGAACCGGTGAAGAAGGCCGAGATGAAGGCGGCCGGAATGCCGGCAATGACGATCAGCATGGCGTTGCGGAAGACATGGCCGTAGAGCACCTGACGCTCGCCCAGTCCCTTGGCGCGGGCGGTGACGACATATTGCTTCTTGATCTCGTCGATAAAGGAATTCTTGGTCAGCAGCGTCGTCGTGGCAAAGGCCGACAGAAGCAGCGCGATCAAGGGCAGGGTCAAATGCCAAAAGTAGTCAAGGATCTTCTGCCACCAACTGAGTTCGGAGAAATTGTCCGAGGTCAGGCCGCGCAAGGGGAACCAGTCGAAAAACGATCCGCCGGCAAAGACGACGATTAGCAGGATGCCGAAGAGGAAGCTTGGGACCGCATAACCGATGACGATGACGCCCGAGGTCCAGACGTCGAAAGTCGAGCCATCCTGAACGGCCTTCTTGATGCCGAGCGGTATCGAAATCGCATAGGAGATCAGCAGGACCCAGACGCCGAGCGAGATCGAGACCGGCATCTTTTCGATGATCAGGTCGATCACCGAGGTGTTGCGGAAGAAGCTTTCGCCGAAATCGAAGCGAATGTAATTCCACATCATTTCGAGGAAACGCTCGAGCGGCGGCTTGTCGAAACCGAACTGCTTCTCGAGCTTGGCGATCAGCTCCGGGTCGAGACCCTGAGCGCCACGATAGCGCGCGCCGCCCTCGTCTCCACCCATCTGCTGGTTCAGCATGTCGCCGCCGCCGGAGAGCCTGGCATCGGCGCTGTCGCCCTGGCCGCTGAGCTGGGCAATCACCTGTTCCACCGGGCCTCCGGGGGCAAACTGGATGACGGCGAAGGAGATGCCCATAATGCCGATGATCGTCGGGATCATCAGCAGAAGCCGGCGGAAAATATAGGCTGTCATGGAACGCGCCTCATCGCGGACTTTCTGCCGCTGTCAAACCACAGTCCCTGTCTGTCAGCCAATCCGTCGGCCCTCCTGCAAAAGCGATTCGCCCTATTCATCCTTGATAGCCAGCTTCGGCGCACAAGTCCCGCTGATTAACATCATGGCGACTTCGACCACCAGATGGAGGGAAAGCCGATGCCATAAGTGGGCAATTCGGCGTGATCGAACTTGTCCCAATAGGCGATGCGCGAGGACCGCAGCGTATAAGTGGGCAAGGTGTAATTGCTGGCGAGCAAGACACGGTCGAGCGCCTTGACCGTCGGGATCAGGGTGTCGCGATCCTTGGCGAAAATGATCTGGTTGATCAGCTTGTCGATCCCGGGGTCGGAAATACCGGCATAATTGCGCGATCCCGGCTGATCGACGGACTTCGAGCCCCAGTAGTCGCGCTGCTCGTTGCCCGGATTGAGGCTCTGCGCCCAGCCGAGATAGATCACGTCATAGTCGAAGCTGCGGACGCGGTTCGCATATTGGGCCGAATCGACGGTTCGGACATTGGCCTGGATACCGATCTTGCGAAGATTGTCGGCGAAGGGAATGGCAACACGCTCGATGGTCGGACCATTCAACAGGATCTCGAACTGCAACGGGGCACCGGTCGCGGCCAGCACCATCTTGCCGTTGCGCAATTCGTAGCCGGCTTCCTTCAACAATGCGAGCGCCTGGCGCAGATTATCGCGCAGCTTTGCGCCGTCGCCGCCGACCGGGTTCTTGTATTCCTGCGTGAGGACTTCCGGCGCGACGTCGCTGCCCAGACCTTTGAGGATCTCCAGTTCCTTGCCTTCGGGCAGACCCTTGGAGGCCAGTTCGGAGCCGTAGAAATAGCTGTCGATGCGCTTGTATTGATCGAAGAAGATTGTCCTGTTCAATTCCTCGAAATCAAACGCGTAGTTCAGGGCCTTTCGCACGCGGGCATCCTTGAACATTTCACGGCGCATATTCGGAACGAAGCCGACGAGAACACCCGAGGTCTTGTATTCGTTGTCGAGGACCTGGCGCTTGACCCGGCCATCGGCGACAGCGGGGAAATCATAGGACCGTGCCCAGCGCATGGCCGAATTCTCGGCCCAGAAATCGACGCTTCCTGAACGGAAGGCTTCGAACTCGACGTCCAGGTCGGCGAAATAGGTGTAGGTCTGGCTCTTGAAGTTGTTATAGCCGATGTTGACGTTGAGATCCTTGCCCCAATAGTCATCGCGCAGTTCATACTGGATCTTGGCGCCGGGGGTGAACGCGGCGATCTTGTAAGGGCCCGATCCCAGGATCGGCTCCAGCGTGGTTTTGGAAATGTCGCGTGGCTTTCCATCCGGGCCGATGGCGGTCCACCAGTGCTTCGGGACGATATCCAGTTCGCCGACAATCACCGGCAGTTCGCGATTGTTCTTCTCGTCGAAGGTGAAGGTGACCTCACGATCGCCAGTCTTTTCCGCTTTCACGACGTGATTGTAGTAGGTCGAGTATAGCGGATTGAGTTCCTTGAACTTGTCGAAGCTGAAAATGACATCCTCGGGTGTCACCGGCACGCCGTCGGCCCATTTGGCTTCCGGCCGCAGGCGGAACCTGGCGTAAGCGTAGTCCTCCGGATAGGAGACGGCTTCGGCCAGCAGGCCGTAGACGGCATCGACTTCGTCCATGGATGGCTTCAACAGCGTTTCCGTGACCAGCGACAGCCGTGGTGCAAGGCCTGCGGCCAGTTCACCCTTGTCGAGAACCGGATTGAAGCTATCGAAGGTGCCGGACGCCGAGAGGTTGATGTTTCCAGCCTTCGGCGCATCGGGGTTCACATAGGCAAAGCGCTCGAAGTCCTTGGGGTACTTTGGCGCCTCGATGACGGCGAGTGCATGACGCCATTCCGGTTCCTGTGCCTGAACGCCCAGAGCCGGGCTGCAGAGCAATAGTCCGAGAAACGATGCCCCAATCCGCCTTGCCAATGCCATCCGCCAACCCCTTTTGTTTTCGCTTGCATGCAGAATAGGGCAAATGACGGCAAAATACAGACGGCTGACACAGAAGTGAGCGGGTGCACATTCGCAGATTCACCAAAATCGCCATTCAGGATAGACTCAGGTGAATCGTTCGGGGCCGCAATCCCGGATGCCGTGATGAATGAGGATGGATGACGATGAGATCGGTGAAACGCTCCGGCAGGATTGCCAAGGCCATGATGCTGGTGGCTTCTCTTGCCGCCGTTGCCGCGCCCGAGGCAATCGCCGCCGATGGGCCGCCGGCCAAGGAATTGTTTGGCGGCATGAAACTTCCCGCGCGGGCCGAACCGACTGCCTATGGCTTCTATTCCAAGGGTTGCCTTGCCGGTGGCGTGGCCATCCCGACCGACGGGCCGACGTGGCAGGCGATGCGGCTGTCGCGCAACCGGCGCTGGGGCCATCCGCAGATGATCGCGACGCTGGAGCAATTGTCGCAGGATGCGGCACGCTATGACAACTGGCCCGGGCTTCTTCTCGGCGACATTTCACAGCCGCGTGGTGGACCGATGCTGACTGGCCATGCCTCGCACCAGATCGGGCTCGACGCCGATATCTGGCTGACGCCGATGCCGTCGCGCACATTGACCACCAGCGAGCGGGAAAACATTTCAGCCACGACCATGCTGAAGCCGAAGGCGTTCTTGACCGTCGATCCGAAGGTCTGGACACCGGCGCATGCGGCCGTGATCATGCGGGCAGCCAGCTATCCGCAGGTCGAGCGCATCTTCGTCAATCCGGCGATCAAGAAGAAGCTGTGCGAAACCTGGACCGGCGACCGCAGCGATCTGGGTAAGGTTCGCCCCTATTACGGCCACGACTACCATTTCCATGTGCGGATCAAATGCCCGGCGGATTCCGTCGGCTGCAAGTCGCAGGATCCGATCGGTCGTGGCGACGGATGCGACAAATCGCTGGCCTGGTGGTTTACAGATGAGCCGTGGGCGCCGCCGAAGAAGGATCCGAACGCCAAGCCGGCGCCGAAACCAAAGCCGATGCAACTGTCGGCCTTGCCGAAGGCCTGCGCGATGATCCTCAATGCACCATCGCCGGATAGCGAACTTGAGGCAACCTATCGCGGCAACGGCCGGATGCCGTCGACAGCATCGGCGTTTTCGGCGCCAAGCACGCCTACAGCGGATGGAACGGCGATGTTTGCATTGCCCGCCTTCGTTCCCGTTCCGCTGCCGCGGCCGGCGGGTCAGTAAGAGAAACGCGGCTTGGGGCCGGTGGCTTTTCAAGCCGCCATTCCTCAGCTACAGGATCTAAGTCAAATCGATTTAAAAGAGCCGCAGATCCTCATCATGACCCGCGCAAAATGCATCGCCCTGATTGCCCATGACCAGAAGAAAGACGACATGGCGGAGTTCGCCCGGCGTCACCAGGCTCGCCTCAGCGGCTGGCGGATCGTTGCGACCGGCACGACCGGCGGCCGGGTGAAGGATGCCTGTCCGGATCTCGATGTCACGCCGCTGAAAAGCGGCCCGCTGGGCGGCGACCAGCAGATCGGCGCACTGATCGCGACCGGCGAAGTGGATGTGCTGGTGTTTTTCGTCGATCCGCTGACCTCAATGCCGCATGATGTCGATGTGAAGGCATTGATGCGGCTTGCCACGGTTTACGATATTCCCATGGCGCTCAACCTTGCGACTGCCGAAATCCTGATGACCACGCCGGTCGCCTGAAACAATCGCTTCACGCGGCTCGAAACGGATAGACCATGGCCCAGACACCCAGCGAAGACCAACTCAGCTTCCCGATCCTGATCGGTGATATCGGCGGCACCAATGCGCGCTTTTCCATCCTGGTCGACAACAGCGGAGAAACCGTGCCGTTTCCGAATGTGGTGAACAAGGATTTCGCCACGATCGACGATGCAATCCGGCAGAGCGTCCTGGCAAAGAGCACGCACAAGCCGCGCACGCTGATCATCGCCATGGCCGGGCCAATCGATGGCGACGAAGTGCCGTTGACCAACTATCCCTGGGTGGTGAAGCCGAAGACGCTGATGGCGGAATTGGGCTTCGAATCCGTGCTGCTGCTCAATGATTTCGAGGCACAGGCGCTGGCGGCGGCGACGCTTGCGCCGCAATACCGGCATCCGCTGGGACCGGTCATCGATGCGCCCGTTGCATCGCGCGCCGTTCTCGGCCCCGGCACCGGTCTCGGCGTTGCCGGTCTGGTGCATGCCCGCGACACCTGGTTCCCGGTGCCGGGTGAAGGCGGCCATGTGGATGTCGGACCGCGCACTCCGCGCGATCAGCAGATCTGGCCGTTTCTGGTGCCGGTGAAGGATCCGACCGCAACACTCGGGCGCATTTCGGCCGAGGAGCTTCTCTCCGGCCGCGGCCTGATGAACATATATCAGGCGCTCTGCCGAGCCGAAGGCGATCAAGCGCCGCGATATAGTGAGCCTGCCGATATCTCCGTTGCCGGGCTCAATGGTTCCGATCCGCTGGCGGCCGAAGCCCTCAGCCTGTTTGCTACCTATCTCGGCCGGGTTGCCGGCGATCTGGCGCTGATCTTCATGGCGCGCGGTGGGGTTTTCCTCGCCGGCGGCATCTCGCCGAAGATCCTGCCGGCGCTGGAAAAGCCGGAGTTTCGCGCGGCCTTCGAGGACAAGGCTCCGCATACGGCGCTGATGAAAAGCATTCCGACCTTCGTGGTCACCCATCCGCAGGCGGCACTTTCGGGTCTTGCGGCCTATGCCTGCAATCCCGGCGGCTTCGGGCTTGCCACAGAAGGACGGCACTGGCACCGCTGAGCCGGCGCATGTGCCCAAAATTGGGCAGCTATGGCCAAACGCGGCGCGACTGGCTATAGAGCGGCGGTGTCCAGAAGGGCGCATTGAGCGAAATCGCACGGGAAGTCTTTTCTTGGACGCCAGCGGCACCAATAAAACAGTAGCAGATTCAGGCAGCGTCACAGCCATGCTGAAACGCATCATGTCGGAGAACGGCCGCGATCATATCGGCGGCTATGTCTTTGCCGTGATCTGTCTGGTCACGGTTGCCCTGACCACGGCATTCACAGCCTGGATCATGGAATCTGTGATTAATGAAACCTTTGCCAATCGCCGCGCCGATCTGATCTGGCTGATCTGCGGCGCCATTCTTGGCTCGTTCGTGTTGCGCGGGTTTGCCAGCTACGGACAGGCCGTGACGCTGTCGAAGATCGGCAACAATATCGTGGCGCGTTACCAGCGCCGACTTTTTGCCCATCTGATGACGCTGTCGATCGGCTTTTTCTCCGACGCGCGGTCGTCGCATCTGGCAGCGCAGATCAGCCAGAACATCGACGGGATCCGCGATGTGCTGAACCTGACGATTACCTCGCTGGCGAGAGACCTGCTGACGTTGATCGCGCTGGTGGGCGTGATGATCTACCAGGATGCGCTGCTGACGCTGATGGTCTTCGTCATCGCACCGCCGCTGCTTCTGGCGCTGCGCTATATCTCGAAGCGGTTGCGCAGCGCGACGCGCGAATCCGTGCTCTACAACGCGCATGTGATGGGCGCGATGCAGGAGACGATCCAGGGGATCGCGATCGTCAAGGCCTTCACCATGGAGGCCGAACTCTCGCGCAAGATCCAGGGCACGATCGACGCGGCCGAACATCGCTCCAACCGGATTGCCCGCCTGAGCGAGCGCACCTCGCCGCTGACGGAGACCTTTGCCGGCGTCGCCATCTCCAGCGTGCTTGCCTATGCCGCCTATCAGTCGATCTATGGCGGCATGCTGCCGGGCGCCTTCTTCTCCTTCGTCACGGCTCTGCTGCTCGCCTATGAACCCGCCCGGCGCCTGGCGCGCCTGCAGGTGCATATGGAACGCGCCGTGGTCAATGCGCGGATGATCTACGACCTTCTCGACATGCAGCCGCACCAGCGCGACAAGGACGGGGCAAAGCCGCTGTCGGTCAGCGCGGCGAAAATCGAGTTCCGTGACGTGCAGTTTGCCTATGGGCAGAACGAACAGACCTTGAGGGGACTGAGCTTCACTGCCGAAGGCGGCAAGACGACCGCCCTGGTCGGCCCGTCGGGTGCCGGGAAATCCACCGTGATCACGCTCATTCCGCGGTTCTACGACCCGATGGCGGGCCAGATCCTGATCGATGGCCAGGACATTGCCAACGTGACCAAGGCATCGCTTCGCCAGCACATCGCCTATGTCTCGCAGCAGCCCTACCTGTTCGAAGGCACGATCCGCGACAATATCCGCTATGGTCGGCCGGAGGCCACGGATGCCGAGATCGAAGTGGCGGCCAGGCTCGCCTATGCGCACGACTTCATCCTGGCCCAGCCGATGGGCTATGATACGCCGGTCGGCGAGAACGGCGTGACGCTGTCGGGTGGCCAGCGCCAGCGGCTGTCCATCGCCCGCGCCCTGGTGCGCAATGCGCCGATCCTGCTGCTCGACGAGGCGACATCGTCGCTCGACACGGAATCGGAAGCCGCGGTGCAGAAGGCGCTGGACGAGGCGATGAACGGCCGGACCGTTGTCGTGATCGCGCACCGGCTTTCGACCGTGATGAATGCCGACAAGATCATTGCGATGCAGGACGGGCTTGTGGTCGAAGAAGGCACGCATGAGAGCCTTGCGAAGCAGCCGGGCGGGCTCTACGCTCGCCTCAACAGCCTGCAATCGGCGCCAGCCGAACCAGAAACGCTCTAGGGACGGATGACCATGGATACCCCGATGAAGCTTGTCGTTGTCGGTGCTGCCGGCCGGATGGGCAAGGCCTTGATCCAGGTGATTGCCGATGCCGACAACGTGGTTCTGCATGCCGCTCTCGGGCGGCCCGGCTCAGTCGCGATCGGCAGCGATGCCGGTGAAATTGCAGGATGTGGCCACCTTGGCATACCGGTGACCGACGATCCGCTGGCTGCCTTCCTGCATGCCGATGGCGTGATCGACTTCAGCGCTCCAGAGACGACGACGGAATTTGCGGCACTCGCGGCCCAGGCACGCATCGTGCATATCATCGGCACGACCGGTTGCGGCCCGGAGCATGAAGCGAAAATCGATGCGGCCGCGCGGCATGCCCGCGTGGTCAAGTCGGGCAATATGAGCCTCGGGCTCAATCTTCTGTCGGTTCTGGTCCAGCAGGCGGCGAAAGCGCTTGAAGCCTCGGACTGGGACATCGAGGTGCTGGAAATGCACCACAAGCACAAGGTGGACGCGCCTTCGGGCACGGCCCTTCTGTTGGGCGAGGCTGCCGCTGCCGGTCGTGGCGTCGACCTGGCCGACGCTTCGGTCCGTGTTCGCGACGGGCATACGGGCGCGCGTGAAGAAGGCTCGATCGGTTTTGCCACGCTGCGCGGCGGCTCCGTCGTTGGCGAACATTCCGTCATTCTGGCCGGCGAAGGCGAACTGGTGACTTTGTCGCACAGCGCGCTTGACCGCTCGATCTTTGCCCGTGGCGCCGTCAAGGCCGCGACCTGGGCCCGGGACAAGAAACCCGGCCGTTATACCATGCTCGATGTTCTCGGGCTTTCTTCCACCCACTGATCGTCAAGAGAGGAATTGTCGATGACCGGTACACTCGTGCTCGTCCGCCATGGCCAGAGCGACTGGAATCTGAAGAACCTGTTTACCGGCTGGCGCGATCCGGACCTGACGGAACTCGGCGTCAAGGAAGCCAATGCCGGCGGCAAGGCGCTCGCCGACTACGGCATCACGTTCGACGTGGCGTTCACCTCGGTGCTGAGCCGGGCGCAGAGGACCTGCGACATCATCCTGCAGAATGTCGGCCAGACGGGCCTTGAGACAATCAAGGACGAGGCGCTGAACGAGCGCGACTACGGCGATCTGTCGGGCCTCAACAAGGACGATGCCCGCGCCAAGTGGGGCGAGGAGCAGGTGCATATCTGGCGCCGTTCCTACGATATCCCGCCGCCGGGCGGCGAAAGCCTGCGCGACACCGGCGCGCGCGTCTGGCCGTATTACCTGACCGAGATTCTGCCGCGGGTTCTGCGAGGCGAGAAAGTTCTGGTTGCGGCGCACGGCAATTCGCTGCGCTCGCTGGTCATGGTACTCGACAAGCTGACCAAGGAGCAGATCCTCAACGTCAATCTCGCGACCGGCGTGCCGATGGTCTACAAGCTCAACGCCGATTCGACCGTCGCGTCCAAGGAAGTGCTCGGCGACATGTCCGGCGCCCACTAAGCGCGTCTGGGACAAAGCTTTCGGAAGCCGCCGCAAGGCGGCTTCTTGCGTTTCAGCTGCGGATGGTGAACTGGACCCGGTCGGCGGGGAAGCGGGTCACGGCATACTGGATCGGCACGCCGTCGACATCCGTATTCAGGGCACGGGTGACGAGAATGATGGCGCCCGGCGTCAGTTCCAGCGTCGCGACATCGTCCGGCTCGGCATGCACGGCCGAGATTTCCGTCACTTCGCGCAGATAATCACGCACGCCACAGGTAGCAAGTGCCTGGGTGATCGAACCCGTCCGGCGGAATGCCTCGTCTATGCCTTCGAAACGGGCCGCCGGGAACCACATGGTCGAGCAGGAAACGGCACGGCCATCGGCCTTGCGCACGCCGTCAAGGCGCAGGACTTCCGTACCTGCCGGCAGCTTCAGATGGCGGGCGAGTTCCGCCGTTGCACCCTCCCGTGCGGCGCTCAACAGCAATCCCTTGATGTCTCGGGCCTGATCGCCAATACCTTCGGTGAAGCGGGTGCGGCGGCCGATGGGGAAATCGAACTTGTCGCGCCGTTCGATCATGGTGCCGCGACCCTGCACTGCACGGACCATGCCTTCCTGCGCCAAGGCCGACAGGGCTGCGCGGACGGTGTGGCGATTGACGCCGAATTCCTCCGCCAGAGCCGTTTCGGCCGGCACCATGCCGGAAGCGTCATAGGCGCCACTGGCGATATTGGCGCGGATCCGGTCTGAAATCTGCCGCCACAGGGCCACGCCTTTCTGTCTCTGGATCACCGGCTGCCCGCTCCTGTCATATGCTTGTCATGCCTGGCGTTTACTCATACATTAACTTGTATGGTTGTCTATATTACTAGACATTATGAGGAATTGCAATGGACGCTGTGAAACAAACGATGACAGAGCAACACTCCGGTCGAAAGCATATCGTCGATCTGCTCGCACGCGCGACAAAGGCGGAACTGCAGGCCGCTTTCGACAGCCTCTCCCCCGCACCGAGTTTTGCGCCGCTGCGTGGCCCCGAGACCGGACTGGTGATGGTGCGTGGACGGATCGGCGGCGGCGGGGCTGCCTTCAATCTCGGCGAAGCGACCGTGAGCCGCGCCAGCGTCCGTCTCTCCACCGGGGAAATCGGCCATGGCTACCGGCTCGGCACAGACCGGGCTGCGGTGACGCTTGCCGCGGCAATCGACGCCCTCACCCAGGACGACGCGCAAAGGCGGGTGCTGGAGACGGGCCTGCTGGCCCTGGTCGCAGCACGGATCGCCGACGAAAAGATGCGAACCGAGCAGGAAACGGCCGCCACGAAGGTCGATTTCTTCACCATGGTACGGGGAGAAGACTGATGGACAACAAGAATGAAAGCCTGATCGGCGGCTTCCCGGATGCCGTCTTCAACGCGCAGAACGTCTTTCGGGTGCTGATGGACTGCATGGCGCGACCAGGGACGCTGGGTGCCGTGCTTCCGCCAGTGGCGCCGCCGGCACCGCTTGGCATTGCCGCGGGTGCGCTGCTGTTGACGCTTTGCGATCACGACACGCCCGTGTGGCTGACGCCCGGCATCAGCAAATCGGCCCTGCCCGAGTGGATCGGCTTCCACACCGGTGCGCCTTTGACCCGGGAAAAGATCGAGGCTCGGTTCGCCTTTGCCGAGGTCAAGGCGATGCTGCCCTCCTTCGCGCATTTTGCCCTGGGCAGCCAGGAATATCCGGACCGCTCGACGACCATCATCGTTGAAGTCGAGGCGCTGGACGGCGGCAGGCTTCTGCAGCTGTCCGGCCCCGGCATCCGCGAGACGGTGCAGATCGCGCCGAAGGGTCTGCCGGAGATGTTTCTCCGGCAATGGACCGACAATCGCGCGCTGTTTCCGCGCGGCGTCGATGTCGTGCTGACCGCCGGGCGCCAACTGATTGCCTTGCCCCGCACCTGCAAGATCACCGCTCTGGAGGCCTGAGCCATGTATGTAGCCGTCAAAGGTGGCGAAACCGCCATTGCCAATGCGCATCGCCTGCTCGCCGACAAACGTCGCGGCGACCGGACCCTGCCGAGCATCACCATCGACCAGATCATCGAACAGCTGGGCCTGTCGGTCGACCGGGTGATGGCGGAAGCCTCGCTCTACGATCGTTCGCTGGCTGCCCTTGCCTTGAAACAGGCGCGCGGCGACATGATCGAGGCGATCTTCCTGCTGCGTGCCTATCGCACCACACTACCGCGCTTCGGCACATCGCTGCCGGTTGAAACGGGTGCGATGCGCGTCGAGCGGCGCGTGTCGGCGACCTACAAGGACCTGCCCGGCGGCCAGTTGCTCGGACCGACCTTCGACTATACCCACCGCCTTCTCGACCCGTCGCTGCTCGAGGACGAGAGCGTCGATGAGCCGATGATGCGGGAAGATGGCGGCGAATATGTCATGCGCGTCTCCGACATTCTCGATGGCGAAGGCCTGATCGAACCGGATGGCGAGATGCCGCAGGACCATATTGCCGGCGACATCACCCGCGAGCCGATGGAATTTCCGATGCCGCGCGATCTTCGGCTGCAGGCCCTGGCACGCGGCGACGAGGGTTTTCTGCTGGCGCTCGGTTATTCGACGCAGCGCGGCTACGGCCGCACGCATCCCTTTGTCGGCGAAATCCGCATGGGACAGGTCGAGATCGAATTCGATGTGCCGGAACTCGGCTTCTGTGTATCGCTCGGCGAAATCCGCGTCACCGAATGCCAAATGGTCAACCAGTTCAAGGGCTCGGCCAAGGCGCCGCCGCAGTTCACCCGCGGCTATGGCCTGGTGTTCGGCCAGAGCGAACGCAAGGCGATGTCGATGTCGCTGGTTGACCGGGCGCTGCGCACGCAGGAATTCGGCGAGGATGTCGTCGCCCCGGCCCAGGACGAGGAATTCGTCATTTCCCATTGCGACAATGTGCAGGCGACCGGCTTTGTCGAGCATCTGAAGCTGCCGCACTATGTCGACTTCCAGGCCGAGCTCGATCTCGTCCGCCGCATGCGGGCCAAGCATGAAGCCGCACGCCAGGAACAGAACGATATCAAGGAGGCTGCGGAATGAGCGATCTCGCCACCTATAACTTTGCCTATCTCGACGAACAGACCAAGCGGATGATCCGCCGCGCCATCCTGAAGGCGATTGCCATTCCGGGCTATCAAGTCCCGTTTGCTTCGCGCGAAATGCCGATGCCCTATGGCTGGGGCACCGGCGGCGTGCAGGTCACGGCCTCGATCATCGGGCCGGAGGATGTGCTGAAGGTCATCGACCAGGGCGCCGACGACACGACCAATGCGGTCTCGATCCGCGCCTTCTTCCAGAAGGTCGCCGAGGTCGCCGTCACCACCCATACCGGTGAGGCATCGATCATCCAGACGCGCCACCGCATTCCCGAAGAGACGCTGCGGGAAGGCCAGGTGCTGGTCTATCAGGTGCCGATCCCCGAACCCTTGCGCTTCCTCGAGCCGCGCGAGACCGAGACACGCAAGATGCATGCGCTGGAAGAATACGGGCTGATGCATGTGAAGCTCTACGAGGACATCGCCAAGCACGGCCGCATCGCCACCACCTATGCCTATCCGGTGAAGGTGCATGGCCGCTACGTGATGGATCCTTCGCCGACGCCGAAGTTCGATAATCCGAAGATGCACATGTCGGAAGCACTGCAGCTGTTCGGCGCCGGTCGCGAGAAGCGGATCTATGCGGTTCCGCCATTCACCGAGGTGGTCAGCCTGGATTTCGAGGATCACCCCTTCGAGATCCAGACTTTCGACAAGCCCTGTGCGCTCTGCGGCGCCGAGCATGTCTATCTCGACGAAGTGGTGCTCGACGACAAGGGCGGGCGGATGTTCGTTTGCTCGGACACCGATCACTGCGAAACCCGCCAGGCCGAAGGCCATTTCGGCGCGATGCTGGCGACCAGCAAGGAGGCTGCGGAATGAGCGACCAACCGCTTCTCAAGGTTCGCAACCTGTCGAAATTCTACGGCAACCGGATCGGTTGCAACACGGTGTCCTTCGATCTGTGGCCCGGCGAAGTGCTGGCAATCGTCGGTGAAAGCGGCTCGGGCAAGACGACCCTGCTCAACTGCCTGTCGACCCGGCTGATGCCGACCACCGGCAGCGTCGACTATCACATGCGTGACGGCCAGTACCGAGAACTCTATCACATGAGCGAAGCGGAACGCCGTTTCCTGATGCGAACGGACTGGGGCTTCGTGCACCAGAACCCGGCCGACGGCCTGCGCATGACGGTCTCGGCCGGCGCCAATGTCGGCGAGCGACTCATGGCGATCGGCGATCGCCACTATGGCAATATCCGCCAGACCGCGACCGAATGGCTGGAGCGGGTGGAAATTTCCACCGACCGCATCGACGACCAGCCGCGCGCGTTTTCCGGCGGCATGCGGCAGCGCCTGCAGATCGCCCGCAATCTGGTGACCGGCCCGCGTCTGGTTTTCATGGACGAGCCGACAGGCGGCCTCGACGTGTCGGTGCAGGCACGCCTGCTCGATCTCGTTCGCGGTCTCGTCAACGACCTCGGCCTCTCGGCCATCGTCGTCACCCATGACCTTGCCGTTGCGCGCCTGCTGTCACACCGGATGATGGTGATGAAAGACGGTCACGTCATCGAGCAGGGACTGACCGACCGCGTGCTCGACGATCCCCGCGAACCCTATACCCAGCTGCTCGTATCCTCGATCCTGCAGGTCTGACGGAGAAAAACCATGGCAACGCCTCTCGTCGTCTCCGAAGTCTCGAAGAGCTTCACCATGCATCTGCGCGGCGGCCTCAAGCTGCCGGTGGTCGCCAATGTCTCGTTTTCCGTTGCGGCCGGCGAATGCGTCGTCCTTGGCGGCCCTTCGGGCATCGGCAAAAGCTCGATCCTGAAGATGCTCTACGGCAACTACGCCGTGGATGCCGGCCAGATCCTGATTTGCCACCAGGACAGAATGGTCGATATCGCCAGTGCCGACCCGCGCCAGGTGCTGGAGGTCCGGCGTGGTACGCTCGGTTACGTCAGCCAGTTCCTGCGCACGGTGCCACGCGTATCGACGCTCGATGTCGTGGCAGAGCCGCTGGTCGCCCGTGGGGCATCGGCCGAGGCCGCGCGCGCGCGCGCCGCCGAACTGCTGGCAAAGCTCAACCTGCCGCGCGATCTCTGGCAACTGCCGCCATCGACATTTTCCGGTGGCGAGCAGCAGCGCGTCAACATCGCGCGCGGCTTCATCACCGACCATGCGGTCCTTTTGCTCGACGAGCCGACGGCCTCGCTGGATGCGGCAAACCGCGCCGTGGTGGTCGAGATGATCCGCACCAAGAAGGCAGAAGGCGTCGCCCTGCTCGGCATCTTCCACGACGAGGAAGTGCGTGAACTCGTCGCCGACCGCATTCTCGACGTTTCGCAATTTTCGCCCCGGAAAGTGGCCGCATGAGCAAGCAACTCGGTCTACAGCCCTTTATTCACGAGACCGCGCGCGTGAGCAATTCGACGCTCGGTCGCTATATCGAAGTGTCGGAGCGCTGCCGGCTCGATGAAGTCGAAATGGGCGATTATTCCTACATCATGCATGATGGCGCGGTGTGGTGTGCAACCATCGGCAAGTTCGCCAATATCGCGGCCTCGGTGCGTATCAACGCCACAAACCATCCGACATGGCGGGCAACGCTGCATCATTTCACCTACCGGGCGGCCGACTATTTCGAAGGTGCGGAAAACGACCACGACTTCTTCGAATGGCGGCGCGAGAACCGCGTCAGCATCGGCCATGACGTGTGGATTGGTCATGGGGCAACGGTTCTGCCCGGCGTGACGGTCGGCAATGGCGCCGTGATCGGCGCTGGTGCCGTCGTGTCCAAGAATGTCGCACCCTACACGATTGTCGGAGGCGTGCCGGCCAAGCTCATTCGCGAGCGGTTTCCCAAGGCCGTGGCGGACGGCATGGAGCGGCTGGCCTGGTGGGACTGGGAGCATGACCGGCTTTTTGCGGCACTGGAGGATTTCCGCCACCTCGAAGCCGAAGCATTCGTTGCAAAATACTGCTGATTTCTATGTTAAATCATAGAGTTAGTTCATTTTACAAAACCGACATGAATCTGACATTGGGACTTCACGCAAAGCCACTAGATCGGAGCACGTTCCGTAGACATGACGGCGAAGGACCCAAGATGCGTTTCAAGTTGGAAAACCTCAACCGCCAGTTCGGCAGCAACAAGGCTGTTGATTCTGTCACGCTCGATATTCCGGCCGGCCAGATGGTCGGCGTGATCGGGCGCTCGGGAGCGGGCAAGTCGACGCTGCTGCGGATGATCAACCGGCTCGTCGATCCGACCTCCGGCAGCATCCGTTTCGGCGATACGGAAATTTCGACACTGCGTGGAGCCGCCCTGCGCAACTGGCAACGCGATTGCGCGATGATCTTCCAGCAGTTCAATCTCGTACCACGCCTCGATGTCTTGACCAATGTTCTGCTCGGCCGTCTCAACCACCGTTCGACGGCGCTCAGCCTGCTCAATATCTTTTCCCGCGAAGAGCGGCTGATGGCAATCGCCGCCCTTGAGCGCCTCGGCATCGAGCAGACCGCGCTTCAGGCCGCCGGCACGCTTTCAGGTGGCCAGCAGCAGCGCGTGGCGATCGCCCGCGCCCTGATGCAATCACCGAAAATGGTCCTGGCCGACGAGCCGATCGCCTCGCTTGATCCGCTGAACGCGAAGATCGTCATGGACGCCCTGAAAAACATCAACGAGCAGGACGGCATCACTGTTGTCACCAACCTGCATACGCTGGATACGGCGCGCAACTATTGCGAACGGATCATCGGCATGGCACGCGGCCGCGTCGTCTTCGACGGCACGCCGAGCGAATTGACCGCCGAAGCTGTGCAGGAGATCTACGGCGCGGACCAGCATGGCGCCGGCATCGACGAAACGATGACCTCGACCAGCATCAACATTTCCGCCCATCAGAACAATGCGGCGATCCAAACCCCATCCGCCGGCCTTCGCCCCTTGGTATCAGCCGAGGCCTGAGCGCCCGCAAAGATCGCAAGCCCGCGTCAAGGGCGACCGGTTCCAGAACCACCTCACGCATCCTATCAAACAGGAGATGAACTCATGTTGAAGAAGACTTTGCTTGCCACGGCAGCCCTCGTCGCTCTCGCCGGCTCCGTCCATGCCGAAGACCTCAAGGAATTCCGCATCGGCATTCTCGGCGGCGAAAACGAAGCCGACCGCCTGCGCAATTACCAGTGCATGACCGACAAGCTGCCTGCCGTTCTGGGCGTGGAAAAGGTCTCGCTGTTCCCGGCCGCCGATTATGACGGCGTTATCCAGGGCCTGCTCGGCGGCACGCTCGACTATGCCGAACTCGGCGCCTCCGGTTATGCCAAGATCTACCTCGCCAAGGCTGACGCCGTCGAGCCGATCCTGACCACCGTCCAGACCGACGGCTCGATGGGCTACTACTCGATCATGGTTGCCCGCAAGGACAGCGGCATGACCAAGGTCGAAGACATCAAGGGCAAGAAGCTCGGCTTTGCTGATCCGGATTCGACTTCGGGCTACCTGATCCCGACCGTGACGCTTCCGGAAGCCATCGGTGGCCCGGTCAAGGAATTCGTTGCTGAAACCGGCTTCGGCGGCGGCCACGAGAACCTGGTTCTCGAAGTGCTCAAGGGCACGTTCGATGCCGGCACGACCTTCGGCTCCGGCGTTGGCGACTTCAAGGACGGTTACACCTCGGGCAACCTGCGCAAGATGGTCGACAAAGGCATCCTGAACATGGACGACCTGGTCGAACTGTGGAAGTCGCCGCTGATCCCGAACGGTCCGGTCGTCGTTCGCACCTCGATGAACGAAGACATGAAGACGAAGTTCAAGCAGTTCATGATCGACCTGCCGAAGTCCGACCCGGCCTGCTTCTCGGCCGTGCAGGGTGGCGATTTTACCGGCTTCGCCGAAGTCAATGTCGACTTCTACAAGCCGATCATCGACGCCCGCAAGGCAACCATCGGCGGCTGATACG